>OGCN01000111.1_pt1 | contig 135487 bp, 119 predicted proteins | sample 1570181 | NCBI WGS metagenome assembly OGCN01 (sample SAMEA4370584, study PRJEB24528) | human gut metagenome | reverse complement strand
GAGTATCGCCTTGCCAAGGCGAGGGTCGCGGGTTCGAATCCCGTCTCGTGCTTTTTTTGTTGTCTTTTTACACATCTAACTTATATCCAAATTAAAATATAAAAAACGGAGATGTTACATTACTATTCCACTGCAACATCTCCGTTTTTTTCACTTACCGATAATTAGCTATCTTGTAAACGAAATGATAAATTTTTAATCCATATAAAATAAGAACTTGCCAACAGGATACTTGATAAGAACCACGTTATGCCCAGGAAACTATATTTAACATTTGACCATAGAATATACGCAGCAAACAATACTATTGCAATATAAAACAAAATACTTACAATCTTCCATATCGGCGAATCATCGGACGAATAACAAATTTTTCTTATATCAACATATTCATTAGTTTGATATATCAAGGTGATGATGAGCAATACAATGGAACTAATAATTTTTATAATAGCTGCTCCATAATTCCACATTATAGGAAAGACTAACAACACTATTGTATTACTAACTTTAGAAGCATCTGCCGTATCCATCATAGTTTTTACATATTCATAAGATAGTAAGTAATTAAGCCATATTAAAAATAAAATAAATACTAAAAATGTCTTCTTTTTCATTGCCTCGCTCCTTTAATCTGGATGTATTATTTAACATCTTCTATTGATTGCGTTGAAGCTTCTTTGGCAGCTTCCTGTTGATCTTCTTCACCTGCTTTATCATACCATTTTTGTGCTTCTTCTCCTTCTAACGTAGTAAACGTACCATCTCCATTAGGAATATCAACTCTTATGACCTGTCCTCCCTGGTCAACAGAAACAGACTCATCAACCACATTACTTGTTTCTGACTGGTCTGTAAAAGTACAAGCATTTAATGACAACGCTATTGTCACTACCATAATCAGTCCTAATATTTTTTTCATGATAAACCTCATTTCATTTTATTTTTTGTTTTCTTTAAGGTAGTATTACTTTTTTATAATATACCTCTTATTCCACGTTTTCAAGACAAACCACTTCCGGTTAATGATTATTTTTTTCATTCAAGTCGAGCCACCTGAAAGAGGTGGGAGTCTTCTCGACTGAGATAAAAAAAGAAGCCAGCTATATAACTGACTTCTTCTAAACTTTGTAAATAATCCTCTGGTCAAAATTGATTCAACCTATCTCTTACAACGACTTTCTAAACTCTTCTTCAATTCCTATAATTGTCTCGATCAAATCGTCTGCACTTTGATACTTATATCTTCCAAACATAATTCCCCAGTCTATCATGAGTGAAAGTACCGTTGCATTCCGTTTGGCATCTTTGTTCTCAATCACATCAAAATCCGGATATGGTATCTCACTTACAGAGCGGAACCAGTTCACCATGCTGGCATATCCAGGCATATCCACCATGACTTCCTGTAAAATACTCTGCAACAGCCCCTGCTGTCCGCGGTATCTTTCCTTCACACTTCTTTCCCAGCATAAAGTAAATGTCTTCATATATGTTTCAATTAATGATTGAATCGTTGCTAACAGATATGCCTTAAACTGCTTTCTGTTCTGTTCGGACGGGAATCGCTTAAAACAAGCAGCACAATACTGAGAAATGAGGTTACCGACCAGATAGCCGAGGTCGTAACCAAATGGTCCCATGAAAGCAAATTCCATATCGATCACTTTCATCTTATCTCTTGATGCCATAATATTTGATGTGTGCAAATCGGCATGAATCAATCCATCTGCATGGCTCATAAACTTACGGCGGAGCTTATAAAGCTCTGTGCGGTATCTGGAATCTTTACTGAACTGATCTGCAAAATCTGCAAAGTTCTTCCCTAACGAATAATCAACATCGCAGCCAAAGCAGTCTAAAAACATCTGGTCTTCCATAATCTTTCGAAGCTCCGTATTTTCAAAATGCTTTTGCAATCCTCGATACTGTTCACGGGACAGATAATATTCTGATGTGCAAAATTCTGTCTTTGCCATAAATTCGCCACACTGACGGCCAAGTTCCGGGAACATCTTATTCTTATTTAACTGAAAACGCACTACCTTTAAATCAGATACATCTTCCATCACAAAGATATTATTTTCCCTGTCCTGAAACTTAAGATATGGCACATATTCCGGTGTAATCGCATAGAAAATACGCATACTATTGTATTCAAGACGATTGCGGTATGTTGCGATCTCCTGCTGGCTTACCCTGCTGATTTCTGTTCCCTGCTTCAGCACCAGAGATTCCTTCGGTGTCTGCACCCTGTAAATGTAATTCACATAGCCGTCTCCGTCCTCTTCCTCTGTTCCCTCTCCAACCATACTGATCTGCACAGGAAGAGAATCATCAAAATCTGGCATATGCGCTTTTAAATACGGAATAATATTTTCCTTCGTAATCTTAATCATATAATTCCCCCAATAATCTTCTATTCAAATCTATATTTATCTGCAACTATCTGCGATTATCATTTAATTACATAGACAAACTTTCTCATAATCATTATAGCCTAATATTATGAACAAAAAAAGCAAAATGTTTGTCTGTGAAGTGGGAAAAAATGTGGCATTGGGGACAGACGAAAACCTGAAAATCCTCATATATCACAAATGCTTCGTATCACTGCGTCCAAACTGCTCAACCGCAATTTGAACTTGCTCTAAGGCGCATTTGTGATATATGAGGATTTTCAGGTTTTCTGTGTATTAAACATTCCATGTTTGCCACTTCACAAGCTAGATGCTGTGAATATTAACCTCAATTGCTATGACTCATATTATTAAATTTGATTCCTTCTGGCATTCTTTATTGCCTTTTTTGAGAAAACAGAAGCTCGATAATAGATAATATATATAAGAACTGTGACTTTAGAGCAAGCTCTTAATGCGGCTGAGCATTAAGAGTGCAGTGACACGGAACAGTTCTTATATATATTATCTATTATCGAGCTTCGTTTATTTTCTCAAAAAAGGCAATTAAAAAATGCCCAGAACCGGAATCGAACCAGTGACACGAGGATTTTCAGTCCTCTGCTCTACCAACTGAGCTATCTGGGCATTCGTTGTATTGCTACAACGTCTAATATTTTACTGTATAAAGTGCTTTTTGTCAATATGAAATGAATAAAAATTCATAAAAAATGCAAAATATTTATTCTCCATATTCTGCAATCCATTCTGAAACAGTGGAAAATATCTCTTTATTCAGGCTATAATATGTCCATTTTCCATTCTTTCGTGCCTTTACTGCTCCTGCCTGCAGTAAAATTCTCATGTGGTGTGACAGTGTGGACTGTCCAAAGTCCATTTCGTCTAAAAGTTCGCTGGCATTATATTCCCTTTCACGAAGTAAATCAAGAATACGAAGTCTGTTCTCATCAGACATTGCTTTTAATACTCTTGCGTGAACGACAAACTTTTTATTCATATTATGATGATGCTCCTTTCATCTATCAATTTAAAATCTGAACATTAATAATAATGCTCTACTTTAGAGCGTGTTTGAAAAATGCTCTAGCAATGCAATCTGCGGCATATTGCAACGCCGCAGATAAAATATCTGATTATGTTATGCTAATGAAACAAAACTCTCGTTAAGAAATCCCTTTTGTTAAATCTCCCATATTCCTTCCTTGTTCTCCGTTGTCTGAAGCTCAATCTTCTTATCAGAATCTTTAATCTTGATTTCCGGATTCTTTACGATTACCTTTGTATGTGCCGGAACAGACTTCGTTACAAATGCTCCACCTGCTACGATAACACCCTCACCGATTTCTGTCTCTCCACCAAGAATACTGGCTCCAGAATATACCGTAACGTTATCTTTGATCGTCGGATGTCTCTTCTTACCCTTTAACTTCTGTCCACTTCTTGTAGAAAGCGCACCTAAAGTTACTCCCTGATATAACTTCACATTATTACCAATCTCTGTTGTCTCACCAATTACAACACCAGTTCCATGGTCAATAAAGAAATATTCCCCAATCTTTGCGCCAGAGTTAATATCGATTCCTGTACGGCTATGTGCATATTCCGTCATAATTCGAGGAAGGAATGGCACATCCTGTGTATACAGCTCATGAGCGATTCTATAAACAAAAATAGCAAACAGTCCCGGATAAGAAATAACAACATCCTCTCTGCTCTTTGCAGCAGGGTCGCCGTCAAATCCAGCCTGCACATCTTTTAAAAGCATCTGCTGTACATATGGAAGCCTCTTAAAAAATTCCTCACAGACTTCTTCTGCCCGCTCACTGATCTCTTCCTCTGTATACTTTTCATAATCTCTATAATACAAAGAAATCTCAATCTGCGGTTTTAACTTACCATAAATATCTGTCAGACGGTCACCGATAAAATACTGTGGTGAAATGAGTGCAATATTCTCCTCACCAAAATATCCCGGAAACATTACTCTCTTTAAATCCTTTAAAATACGAATAATACAGGAACGGTCAGGAAGGCATCTCTCCCCTCTTGATACGATAAAATCAGTTTTATGGCAGCTTTCCGTCATATCGGCGGAAGCGTTTAAAATAATGTCTTTCATTGTCTCTTTCATAACTTAAGTCTCCCAATTTTTTCAGAAAAAGATTTAATCTCTTTCTAAAATATGTATTACTACACTTATTTTATTTATGCTAAATTATACCAAACAACTCCTAGAAATACAATTCTAACATAAAAATTTCACATTTGCCATTTCTATAACGATTTTTCTTTCCATTTTCCACATCGATAATGAATCACATAGAATATCGCTCTGACCACCCAGTCAAGTACCATCGCAATCCATGCGCCAAATACGCCAAATCCCATATATTTTCCAAAAATAAAGGCACAGGCAATACGGAACAGCCACATAGAAGTTACGCCGACAACCATCGTAAAACGGACATCATTTGCGGCACGAAATACATTTGGCAGGGCAAATGCAGCCGGCCAGAATATCATTGCCATGATACTGTGGAGTATCATAATCTGCGTTGCATAACCGCTTGTTTCGGGAGATAAATTATAGATTTTCAACATAAATGGTAACAAGAGCATCATAACGATGCAGGTAATCCACATACAAGTGTAGGTGAATTTTAACAGACGTTTCGCAAAGTATTCTGCCTGTGGATAATCTCCCGCACCGACACATCGGCTGATTACTGTCACAGTTGCAAGCCCCAATGCCATTCCTGGCAGGATTTCAAAATATGCCAGCGAATTACTTACGGCATTCGCTGCGATAGATGCCGTTCCAAACGTGGAGATCAAGCTTAAAAGAAGGATTTTCCCAAGCTGAAACATACTATTTTCTATGCCATTTGGCACGCCAATATGAAGGATTTTTCGAATCATTTTCCCGTCAAATTTAAACAGATTCATTCCCTTCAATGTAAGTATATGCTTCTCATCATGTAAAAGCCATACCATCAAAAATGCAGCTACCACACGGGATAATAATGTTGGTATCGCAACACCTTCTACCCCTCTATGAAAGCCAAATACGAGGATAGCATTTCCACTTACGTTAATCACATTCATAATACAGGAAACATACATCGAAGTTTTTGAATTTCCCATTGCACGAAACAGAGCCGCTCCACCGCAATACACTCCAAGAAAAGGAATCGAAGCTGCAGATATCAGCAAATATGTATTACAATTCGCCATAACATCTGCCTCGATCGAGCCAAAAACTGTATGTAAAATAAAATATTTACCAAGATAGATAAGTAACATAATGGCTATAGACATCCACACCATAAACTGCATCATCTGTCTTCCGGCATAGGCAGCCTTTTTCTTATCTTTGGCACCAAGATATTGTCCCGAAACAACAGCTCCTCCTGTTGCCAGTGCATTAAAAATATTGATAAGCAGGATGGCAATTGAATCAACCAGTGAAACTGCGGACACCGCCGCTTCACCAACCTGCGCTACCATAATTGAATCGGAAAGGCCGACAAAGACACTTAGAAGCTGCTCCAGAAACAAAGGCAGAATCAACGCTGTCAATGCTTTATCGGAAAAGAGAAGCTCGGTCTTTCCAGTCCAGGGTTTTCTTTTGAATAATGACATTTGTATCTCCTTTCTTTCTAATTGGCAAAACAGACGGAAACTAAGGAATATGCTATGCCAATCTGTGACTTTCGTCGCGGCATGTTGAATGCTCGCTTACGCGCTCGTATCCAACACTTGCTCCCAGGCCACAGATTGGCATAGCATATTCCTTAGTTTCCTGTCTTTGACAGTTCAGAAAGACAAAGGGCATTCAGACTGTCGTATTCTGCTTACTCAAAAGTTGTATTTGGCAAATGGTAGTTCTCTGGTCTGATAAAGACGAGCTTTAAAAAGAAGAATTAGAGAACAAATACTATTTTTTCAGAGCGAGGATTGAATGCGAGCCCTTAGGCGAATATTCAACCCGCAGTGATAGAGTCACAAATATAGGATATCTTCTCACTTTGAGAGCGTCTGTTTTGCTTTTGCCTGCGGCAAATTCCTATTTTAGAAGCCGCCTCCAGAAACATCGAGTTTGCCATCATCATCTGCCGCAGTTCCATTCGAACCGCACCAGTTACAAACTACCTTATCGGAGCCGTCATAACAGCTTACCTTACCGCAGTTTCCGCAGACAAAACATTTCTTTGCGCCGCAGTAAGGGCAGCCTGGATATTCTTCGTCAGTGTAGAAACTTCCGGTAAAGTTGATTTTATCGAAGCCTTCTTTTTCTGCTGTTTCTTCTTTTAATTTAAATGCCCAGGTACGAACCCAGTCATTATCTCTTTTTTCAATTCGGATTCCGTAAAGCTTATCCTGAGCACATTTTGCCAGAATTACGCTTGCTTCTTTTTTCATTCTGCTTCCTCTCCTTCCTGATAAACGAAAGCAATGGATATATCGTCACCGCTGCCTTCTCTTGTCCTTTTTTCAAAATTCCGCTTTAAACTTTTTTGCATTTTTTCCGTATCATGAAACATGTGAGAAAGCAATCCATGATATTTCAAAAAGTCTTCTTCGCTTGCAAATGATTTGAATAACCCGTCTGTGGATACGAATAATGCTTTTACTGTTTCTGTGGTATACCAGTGTTCAAAGAAATGAATCGCATCGGTATTGCAGAGGGAAGAGGTGTAGTTTGCATGGGAATTTTTGTCCTCGAGCGGAATATACAGTTCTTTATCTCCTCCGAGTACAACAAATCCACCATCGCCAAGAATCATTCCATAGGAAAAATCTTTTGTCAAAACGGCTGCCAGTACGGTACTTCCGTAAATGACTGCAGTTCTAAGTCTTCCTTTTGCCTTTTCCGGAATCTTATTCTCTTCTTCCTCGGTCAATGGATTTTCTAAATGATATTCCTCTACGGCCTCTCTCCATTTCATAAGAATCTGCTTTTCCATCTGTGCCAGAATAAATTCGGGATGTTTAAAAAACTGCTCCTTAAAGTCTGGACGGTTCATATAATTTTTCAATAACTTTGTCGTAATCTTTACAGCAATCCTTGAACCTACATCGCTGCGGAAATGCTTGGCGCTGCCATGCCCATCTGCCACAACAGCAATCGCAAACTTGTCAGTGACTACCGTTCCTGAACTGTCCTGACAGACAATACCTTTTCTAATATGGCTGTCTCCGATTACTGTAGAATGTACTCCCTGAAACATTCTACCATCCCTCATCAAATTCAATATCCATATCGTCAAGGTCAGTGAGATCATCCAGTCCTAAAATGTCCTGTTTCATTTCCTGAACTGCCTCCACCATCTGCTCTTTTTTAGCGCCTGCTACTTCTGCAAGAGAACGCTCACCGGTCGCATCGGTAAGTGTCATGCTCGTGCTTCCGATCTTAGAAGAAGTAACCGCAATTTCACGAACAAGCTTTTTCAGCATTTCTGCACCGCATGCCTGAAGTACCAGTTCCTCATCATCAGTAAATTCGCGAAGCACATCTAAATCTACGTTAGAACCGATTGCCAGTGCGATTTTTAGGCCATACTGGAACCAGCGGTTCTTCTTCAGCATCTCGAAACCTTTTTTATAGTTATCAGTTGGATAACCGTCTGTCATAAGGAAAATGACTGGCGCATAAGAGAGGGATGGCGCTCTTAAAAAGCTGTTTCTTGAAAGCTTCTGGCAAAGTTCTTCACAGGCATCTCCCAAATCTGTTACGCCATCTGCTCTTAAGTTCTCCCATCTCTGATATTCTTCAATCAATACTGGTTCTGGTGTAATCCACTCACATCCAGAAGAAAATGACATTACGGCAACTTTTACATCGGTTCCTGCCTCGCCAACACCGATTAATTCCGGTAAAATGTCTCCCATAACACGATTTAATGATTCAAGCTTTGAACCTTCCATACTTTTTGAAGTATCTACCAGAAAAAAAATGACCATACTTTTCTTGGCAGGTGGCATTGTCTCTAACGGGTCAATTGCCTCTATATTTTCATCAAACTGTCTGCTCATCCTCATCTTCCTTTCTCTCCTCCACCTGCTGCATCAGACGGAGATTCCATTCTTCACCCAATTCAAATCGGACAGACATTCCATTCCAGATAGGAATTCCCTGTCCATTCGGAATATCCTTTATTTTTCCGTCAGGATAAAATCCTCTCCACACGCCCTGACTTACATTTTTAATACCATACAAGCCCTTTTTCTGACGATTCTCCACGATCAGACCTGTAACCGTATCTTTATCCATCGGATTTCTTCCTGTCTGGCATTCGTAAAGTTTTTCTCCTTCTGCAAGAAGAATCCTGTCCATTCCATTGGTCAGTGGGTAGTAAATCTTTCCACACTTTGGACAGGCAAATGTTCCATTTTCCTTCGGAAGCAATCGATAACAAAATCCGTGAAAACCACAGTGACAGGACTTGTAGTCCATTGCCATACGAACAAGGAGCTGCTTCCAGTCCACCTCTGTCGGACGAAGTTCTCTAAGCCTTCCCCCATCAAGAAATGCCTTCTGGAACATTTTCTGCAAAATCTCCGGATACTCGTTCCAGTACTGAATCAGCTTGTCCTGAATGCCTTTTACTGGAATATTTTCTTCCTCACCCGGCTCCATGCAGAAGCGTCCTTCTCTCGCCCGGAAAAGTTCTTTTTCCTCTGGGGAAAGAAAACAGCGGTTCACCATCTTTTTCCCTTCAAATGGAGAACCTGTGTGGAAGAAATATTCAAATAAATATACTGCCATAAAATAGCGGTCTGTCTCTAAAGAATAGCATTCTTTAAAAGTTTCGAGTGTTTCCTGTTCTTCTGTTTCAGATAATAATTTTTCCTGCTCTTCTGCTAATGCCTCTGCCAATTCTGGGGCAAGAAATTCTGTAAATTCTATTTCAGCGGCATCTGGTTCCTGCACATATGCCTCTCCAAGAAATTCTTCCCCCTCAAAATGAAACGCTCCATTTTTCAGGTTAAAATAAAATACATCTGGAGAAATGCTACAATACACCTTCCCTTTTTGATGAATCTCCTCAAAAAACCTCGCAAACTGAAATGCACCTTCTATCATGGCATTCATCGAAGAAAAATATGCTGGCCTTAAAACCTTTTTCCCGGTTTCCGCATCAATCACAAGCTGCCTTTCTTCACAGATCTGCGCGAGGGAAACCCAGCCATTTTTATTAAAATTACTCATTCTATCCTCCTACCTACAGGAGAATCTTTGCAATCAGATTATCTCCAAAGTCAATCTCTAATCCTTTCCAGATTGGAACACCTTTTCCCGGTCCAACTTCTCTGACAGAGTTATCCGGGAACTTCGCTTTCCAGACATCACCGGACATATTTTTAATGCCAAATAAGCCTTTCTTTAAACGGTTTTCAATGACCATTCCCGTAACAGATTCAAAATCATCACTATTTTTCTTTGTCAGGCATTTGTATAACTTTGCGCCAAGATTCAGTGGAAGTTCATAGTCTTTCACACCCATTGTGTAAATGGTACTTCCACAATTACGGCAACGTAATGTATGTTCTCCTGTCTTTTCAAATGCAGAAGAAAATGCGGTCTTTCCACAGCTACAGTGAATAATATCCAGCTTTAGCTGAATGAGCATCTGAATCCAGCTCTTTTCGATAATCCGGGCATTTGGCTCCTGAATTCCATAAGTAAAGGAAAGGGTAAATGCCTCTCTGATAAAGTCCGGGTAAATCTTCCACAGCTTGATAACATTATCGTGTACCCCATTAACCGGACGGTTTGATGCATTATTCGGATCATAAATAAATACCGGATCTTTTCCATAATGAATCAGGTCATTTTCCTCAGTCATAACGACACACTGAAGTACCTTACTTCCTTCTAATGGATCCCCACGGAAGAAAAGCTTAAATAAAACAACTGCCAGTGAATATCTGTCTGTCAGCACATCCGGCTTTGCAATACCTCGAACAACTTCCGGTGCCATAAAACCTGGCATACCGCCAATTCCGAAGTTATCACCATCTGCTGCTACGTTATCGCAATCACAAACTAACACATCGCCGCTTCTCGTATCAATAAAGAAACCGCCATCATTTAAATCCTGATAACTTTTTCCTGATAAATGCAGGGCACGGAAGGCCTTAACAATATTAATGGCCGCTGTGAGCATCACATCAAGAGAAGCGAACTTCACCTTAATCTTTCTCGCCGGCTGCCCCTTCACTCTCGGTTTCTCCCAGCGGTATCCATTATAAATATCAGTAAATGATTCATATCCTGACGGAGCAAGCCGCATCAGATACCCAAATGCACCATTTTTCTTTGTCTCTGTTAAAAATAACGGCCAGATAAACTGCTTGCCACCCTCCGGCGCACCATCCTCAATATTCTTTCGAAGATTATTGCGAAATGCCTCCGGATTTTTAATACGGCTGATAAAATACCATTTAAGCGCATACTCCCTGCCATTATAACGGACAAGATAAACAATACCCTGCCCACCTCGTCCAAGCTCTCTGGAGACAACCGCCTCGCCGCCTGCCTCTATTGGAATCCTCTCTCCAATCTTTAACTCTCTCATCTATGTTCTACCATCCTTTATATTCTACCATCCCTCATCGTAATTCACAGCACCAAGGTCAACTGCTTCACCAAGAATATCCTTCGCTCCTGTGCGAATCTCCTCCACAAGTACCTGCTGCTTTGCCTGTGCCACGGTCTCGGCCGCTGGCTGTCTGCCATTTGAATCTACGAGTGCAAGACTACGGCTTCCAATCTGGGAAGAAGTCACTGCAAGAAGCTTAATCAGTTCTCTAAGCTGATCTGCATTCTTTGCCTGAACTGCAAGTTCATCATTCCCGGTAAATGCACGAAGCACATCCATATTTACCTTAGAACCGATACCAAGCGCAATCTTTAACCCATGCTGGAACCATTTATTCTGCTTTAATGTATCCAGGCCCTTCTTCCAGTCATCATTCGGAGAACCATCTGATAACAGGAAAATAACCGGCGCAAAAGAAAGCGATGGTGAACTTAAAAATGTGCTACGGGAAAGCTTCTTAGAAAGCTCCATAAACGCATCCCCCATAAAGGTAAGGCCATCTGCCTCCAAACGATTCCAGTACTGATACTCCTCAATCTTTACCGGTTCCGGAGTCACCCACTCTACATCCGTAGAAAACTTCATAATCGCAATTTTCACATCCGTAGAAGCTTCTCCAACACCAATCAGTGATGGCAATAATTCTTCCATCGTACTATTTAACGAACCGATTTTCGTTCCTTTCATACTGCCTGATACATCAATCATAAAAAATATTGTCATACTCTTCTTCGCCGGCTCCATCGTATCAAGGAAATCTTCCTCAGCCGCATCTGCAACCTCCGGCGTATCAAGAACAAGACTTCTGCTCATCCGATTCTTCTTCAAAAGAATCTCATCATCATCAACTTCATTTAAATCAAGCCACTTTGGCATAAAAAGTTCCCCCAGTCTTCATAAATTCTCTATTTTTTCAACTTCATTTATTATATAACAATTTAGATATTTTACAAACTGCTTTATCTAGTTCTTTGAGATAAATTCTTGCACGAAAAGTTTGATTTGTAAGGTTGGAGAAATAAACAGACGCACCCACATCTCCTGTGTAGTTCAATCCTACAACACAAATTCTGATTTTGCCTCTCCAGCCAAAGCACATCTATCTGGAAATAAAAGAATCTATATTTGTGGTCTCGGAGTAAGTGTTGGATACGAGCGAGTAGAGCGAGTATTCAACACTCTGCAACTAAAGTCACAAATATAGATTCTTTTATTTCCAGATGGCATCTACTTTGCCTGCGGCAAATTACAATTCACAATTATTCACTGTTCTTGGGAATGGAATCGCATCTCTGATATTAGAGATTCCTGTCAGATACATGACGCATCTCTCGAATCCAAGTCCGAATCCTGAGTGATGTGTGGAACCGTATTTACGAAGATCTAAGTAAAACTGATAGTTTTCTTCGTCCAATCCAACTTCTTCCATACGTTTTTTAAGCATTTCATAATCATCTTCTCTCTGGCTGCCGCCGATGATTTCTCCGATACCTGGCACGAGGCAGTCCATTGCTGCTACGGTCTTTCCGTCTGGGTTAAGCTTCATGTAGAAAGCCTTGATTTCCTTTGGATAATCGGTTACAAATACAGGACGTTTGAATACTTCTTCTGTGAGGTAACGTTCATGTTCTGTCTGTAAATCTGTACCCCAGGATACCTTATATTCAAATTTATCGTTATGTTTTTCAAGGATTTCTACAGCTTCTGTATACGTTACATGACCAAATTCAGAATTCAACACATGATTCAGCCTGTCTTTTAATCCTTTATCTACAAACTGGTTTAAGAAATCCATTTCTTCCGGCGCATTCTCCATAACGTAGGAAATAACATATTTAAGCATTGCTTCTGCCACTTCCATGTCATCTTTTAAGTCTGCAAATGCCATCTCCGGCTCAATCATCCAGAATTCTGCTGCATGACGGGCAGTATTAGAATTCTCCGCGCGGAAAGTTGGTCCAAATGTGTAGGTATTGCGGAATGCCTGTGCAAATGTTTCTGCATTGAGCTGGCCACTTACTGTCAGATTCGTTGGTTTGTTAAAGAAGTCCTGTGCAAAATCAACATTTCCTTCTTTATCTTTTGGAATATTATTTAAATCAAGAGTTGTAACCTGGAACATTTCTCCCGCTCCTTCACAGTCACTTGCTGTAATGAGCGGTGTATGAACATAAACAAATCCCCTCTCCTGAAAAAACTGGTGAATCGCATACGCTGCCATAGAACGGATACGGAACACTGCCTGGAATGTATTTGTTCTTGGACGAAGATGAGAAATTGTTCTTAAATATTCTAAGCTGTGACGTTTCTTCTGCAGTGGATAATCTGGTGCAGAAGCTCCCTCTAAAGTAACGGTAGCTGCCTGAATCTCAAATGGCTGCTTTGCCTGCGGAGTTGGAACCAGCGTTCCCTCTACGATCACCGCCGCTCCAACATTCATCTTGGAAATCTCCTGAAAATTCTCAAGTTTCTCCTCATATACAACCTGAATTGGTTTAAAAAATGTTCCATCATGAAGCACAAGAAATCCAAAATGTTTTGAACCCCGGATGCTGCGAATCCATCCGCCAAGCTTCACTTCTTTATTTAAAAATTGTTCACTGTTCTTATAAATCTCTCGAATTGTCATGATATAGCAATCCTTTCTCCTACTTATTTTTAATTATATTAAGGCACCATTTCTAATTATTTTTAATTACAAAAGCCCGTTTCTATTTTATCGCAAACTAAGGGGAATTGCTACCTTTTTTTCTGATTTGCCGGGTTTTGAAACAAACAGACGAACCCTCAGCCCCTGTTATATTATTTTTCATGAAATTTTGAATCTACATAATCAAGCAAAGACAATTCCCAAGTTAAATTTGCACAGACAGCCAAAGACAGCTCCCCCTTGCCTGGGGCAAATTCAAATCTTCCTTTTCACCCGATAGATATTACAAGACTGATTTGTGAGTGTATTGGATACATACATCATGTAAATCTGTCCGCCAGCCAGCACTTTTATTCCCTCCGGTTCGCGGAAAGATAATGTTTTTGCACCACGAACTGTTATTGTTTTTTTGCTTCTTACCGCATAATTATAGCGGCGGATTTTTGTCGGCTGATAGCGTCTGGAACGGTCATAACCAAGGAGAAATGACTTTCTCGGACTGCCTTCGATTGTATAGATTGAAGTTCCGTACAGGTCAAATCCCTGGAAATCCCCGCTGGTAGCAGACAAACAGATCCTTTTCACTGGATTTCTTGAATTTATAAATCGTCCCTTTGCAAGATTATAAATCTGATAATACTGCTTGCCGCCATAAGTATAACGAACCGCCATCTGCGTACTATTTTGATTGATTGCCGGATATACATTCGTCATATACTTTTTACTTTTAGCATCTGGAATTTTGTAATGAATTGTTCCGTGTTTTCGAAGTGTTTTATTTTTTTGATAACGAAATCCAGAAATTGCTCTTGACACATCATTCCCTTTACAATCACTGCCTGTCCAAAGCCATGTTTGTCCATTCGAAACCGAACAGTCAAGATTTGTGGCATGTCCAAATTTTTTCAAATCCATGTGGTCTTTTATGTATCGTCCCAGTCCTCTGTATTTTACTCTCGTGATACGCAGATTTCCGGTATATGGGCTTGTCATCTGTATATAATAATAATATTTAGAATCCATTGTGTAAGACTGAATCCAGCGGTGTGCTGCTAACTTTGTTACCTTTTTTATCACTTTTAAATCACTTGATGCTGCTTCTTTTGGTGTAATATCTTTATGTATTACCCTTGTTTTTGCTTCTACGTTCAGCGCATTCTGCTGAAAACACAAACCAAAAAGCAAGGCAAAAAATAATATACCTAATATACTCTGTCCTTTTTTCATACTGCTTTCCTTTCTTTTATAAAACTAATTCACAGGTGAAGTACCTAGAGCGTGTTTGAAAAATGCTCTAGCATTTACATTACCAAAGATTTCCACTTAATTTTCAAACATGCTCTAAACCTGATTCTAGGTTTTCTTATTTATAATATTTATTTAGATACTGTACTCTATGTAATTTTACATACGGGACGCAATTCATCTCCCACCTTAAATGAGAGAATCTTCTTGCTGGAAGAGAAGAAATTGTATTTATTTTTCTTTGTAGTAAAGCATACAATGACAGTATCCTTCAAAATTCTCATCCGCAATCTGTTCCCGAAATTCTTTACACATGCATTTCGTGTCCTCATTCATTTCCAAACGACATGGACAATATCCATTTTTCTTTTTTAAACCTTCTTTTACCATCTTTACTACTTTCTCATTTTCGTTTAATCGAATTTTCATGTTTTTTTCTCCTTTTATATTTTTATTTTTTATTATTCTTGGTTCTAATTTTATATCAGATGCGAGATGACGCGCATCTCGCAGCAAGAATGCCGGGACATTCTTGAATTGATGACTGAAATGATTTTTCAAACACCTTCTAGACAATTTTACATTTTTACATATGTGAATTGCTGTAATTTTCTTAAAAAATGTAGTATAGTATAATTATCACATATGTAACAAGGAGGAGGTATATTATGAAAAAATCAGATGAACAGGAACGGAATATAGCTAACCGGCTTTATAATCTGGACAAAAAAGTTTATGAGACAACAGGCAGTACTTTAGGACGTGTCTTTCCTTCCAGTCCATCATTCGCATTAGAGAAAATTATTGATGCACTCAAGATAAATCGAGAATATTTTCTTAAAAACGAGATGACACTAATCGCTAACATGATCGGAACAATCCGAGACGAGGAAAAGGCCGCCCCATTAAAACAGGAGTATGACGAACTGGAGAAAGATATCCTCGCCTACAATCCTACGATTATCTTGCCTCACAGCATTGATAATAATGATGCCGTTGCCTCCCGTCGTTTTTCTTCTGATAACCATTTAATCATATGCATCAGCAGGCAGTTTGGAACCGGTGGGCACACGATTGGTTTTGAACTGGCTCAGCGTCTTGGCATCGCCTATTATGATAAAGAAATCATTCATCTTGCCTGTGACAGAATGGGCTTAAACTCCAAAGATGTAACGGATTACGGTATTGACAGTTCCGGCAGCAGCCGTGGAATCTTAAGCAGTATCGGAAAGGCTTCCAGGAAGTTTTTCTCCACACAGTCTGATATGCTTTTCTTTACCCAGAGCAATCTAATCTGTGAAATGGCCACACAAGAAAGTTGTATCTTCATGGGGCGCTGCGCCGATGTGGTTCTTACCAATAACAACATCCCTCATCTTTCCATTTTCTTATCTGCTCCATTTAAAGAAAGAGTAAAGTATGAGATGGGGATTGCTTCCTGTGATTATAAAACTGCTTCTGCAAAAGTAAAAACAATGGATCAGGAACGTAAAAATTATTACCAGTATTATACCGGCCGTCAGTGGGGATATGCCGGCAATTACGATCTGTGCGTGAACACATTTTTCTATGGACACGATGAGACAATCCAGGTTCTCTATGATATGGCGGAAATGTCCTGTAAAAAATAGTTCATATACTGTCAATTTTATATTTTTGATTTCATAAGAAGATTTTTTGCCAGTTATACAAAAGCATATACAAACATATACCGCAAATTGGGGCGTGCAGATTGCAGGAATGATTTTTTCAAACACGCCCTGGAATATTTAAAAGGCAGGGAGATTCTATTTGTAATTTCCCTGCCTTACTTTTATTGTGCCGGTCTGGCAATCTGTGCAACTCTTCCTTTTCTTGAAGTGTAATCTCTCTTTAAAATAGATGGGTAATTTCCAGTAATAGAAGACATCGTATATCCTACTAACTGATTATTTCTCCATTCATATCCTACAAAGATTTCTACATGATATATATTTTTGTATCTTCCGTTATATCCCTTCTTGTAAAACACCAAATCACCTGGCAAAAGTTTTTTCTTGCCTATTGACACACCGCTGTTTGCTACTACTTTGCCCTTCTTAGTAGACCAGAGCGCCATGCCTGCTGCTGTATTACACCAGGAAGTACTTCCTCCCATTGTAATTCCCTGTGGGAGATAACATCTGCCACAAAATGAACTACAATCCGCAGAACGCTTACCCATTCTGTTTCCCTGACTGTAACTCATATTTCTCGCACTATGGAACTTTTTCGCTTTTTCTACTGCTTTATATGCTTTTTTACTACACACAGATACGATACATTTCAAGGTTTTCTTTCCAACCTTTGCCTGAACAATAGCGTTACCCTTTTTATGAAATGTAACCGTTCCATCCTGTGAAACTTCTGCTACAGATGACTTTGATGAAAACCAGATGATATTCTTTCCTTTCTTTACATTCTTTACCTTAAGCTTTACTGGAGCCATCCCCTTATAAGCTGTGACTGTTGTCTTATTTAATGCTACACTCTTACGCTTTGCCTGTACATTTCCCTTTCCTGCAAATAGCAAAACTGCCATAAAAAAGACAGTAAAAAAGAAAATTCTCTTTCCTGTACGTTGATATGTACTCATATTTTTCTAACACTCCCTCGAATAATTACATATTATTTATCTTTTTTCTAAAATGCTATTACAAACAACACGGTTATCATTTTACCATATTTTATTAAAAAATGCACACAAAAATTTAATATATTTGTAACATATATTTCCCTTGTGGACATTTTCCAAGAAAGTTATAATACAAACAGGTAAATTGAATTGCAAATCACACAGCAAAACAAACTACAAAAACACCGATGATATTTAAATATATCAACATACTTAAAAACAAGAAACTTCAGCTTTCACGAGCTGAAGAGTTCACAATATTTATCAACGAAAGGATTTACTTATGAAATTTCACAGAGTTTTACTATTCACTTCTATCCAGATGGATATCACTCCAGTAGGCGATGACCTTCATGTACTTCTTACCTGCGGCGAAGAAAACCGTCTCGGCTGCACCGCTTTTTCCACACCAGTTCCAGATACCGACCCTGTAGAATGCGAGACTTCCGTTATCACAGACGTAGATAATCCAGAAGATTTATTTTGCCCTTATATTGCAGAAAGCCTCTGCAAAAAGACCGGACAGCGAGTTTTATGTACTGGTGGAATTTTTGTGGAGAATCCTGACGAACATCAGATAGATAAACTTTACGAAAACGTAGATGAAATGATAATGGACTGGGTTCATTTTCTGGATTAATCATTTCGTATCTGGCTAAAGGCAGACGAAAAACAAGAGAGCATATAATCCCTATCTGTGACTTTCGTCGCGGCGTGTTGAATGTTCGCTCTACTCGCTCACATCCAACACTTGCTCCCAGGCCACAGATAGGGATTATATGCTCTCTTGTTTTTCTGACTTTGGCTAGATAACTTTGGCTAGATACAATGAATTAAATCAGAAATTGATACTGGGGGATTTGGGGACAGAAACTGATGTCTTCTGCTTACTCGAAAATGACTGGGAATAGGGGATATGATTTGACCTGCCTATATGTAATAGTAAGATAAAAAAATATCTATCTACAATATCCTGAGAGCAAGCAGAAAACTTCTGCCCTCTCCCCCAAATCCCCACAACTACTATTTAATTCAAACAAAATCCAGCCAAAGACAGCCCGCGAAGAGATACGATATCCTATATTTGTGGCCTCGGAGCAAGGTTTAGATGCGAGCGCATAAAGCGAGCATTTAAACCGCCGCGACTAAAGTCACAAATATAGGATATCGTATCTCTTCGCGGGCGTCTGTTCTTAATGAATCAAATAGTAATCTATCCATTCGTCTAATGTTAATGGTACATAGTCTGAATACATACAAAAACAATTAATCATATTACAGGGAATCGGCATCGGTTCCTCATCATATTTACTCTGTCTCTTTGTCTCTCTCGTAATCTGACAGAACTGCCGTACAAGCTGTTCATCCATTGTGTCGTGCACATGTCCGTAGAGCATATATGTAAGTGGCTCTCCTTTTTTATTTCTTCGATACTGTCCGTTATAACAGAATATCGGGTAGTGGGATAAGACTACTTTTCGGCGGTTATCATGCATTTCTGCGTATGGTTTTATCCAGACAAAACGTTCTTTGTTGAACTCGCTATCTTTTAAATAACTGTCATGGTTTCCTTTTATCATATAAAGCGTGCCGTTAAGCTGGCTTAATACTTCATTTGTCTCTTTCGCCTTGCCCACAGAGAAATCACCGAGAATCACAACCTCATCTTTGGGGCGGACTCTGCTGTTCCACTGTTTTATCATATAGGCATTCATCTGGGCTGCATCTTTAAATCCACGACAGTCCATCTGGGTGTTTAGACTTTCGTGGAAAAAATGCAGATCTGAAATATAATAACGCATAATAATTGTTTGCTCCTCTCTGGAAAGTTATGACTGATTAAATTCATTGAGTGAACAGCAAACAGACAGACGAATCATGAAAGCAAAATATTCCCTATCTGTGGCTTTAGTCGCAGATAGGGGTTATATTCTATCTTTGGGTTCGTCTGTTTCCCCTGATAAATTTAAATAGCAGCTTGAGAGCGTCTATGTAACTAAATTACCAGATCATCCACCGAAATATTCTTTCCTGTCAATCCGATAAAGGCTCCTTCTTCCCCGCCTTCTTCGTGGGCGATGAGCCATTTATTTTTGGCGAAAAGTAACTTTTCTTCTGGAAGTTTTTCCTCTTCTGCTTCCGCTCCAAGCTTTACTCCAAGTGGGAAGTTTGTTCCAAATGGTAAAATAACTCCTGTCTTAAATGCGTAATCGTTCTCTTTTGTTCCGATTGGTGTGTAATGAAGTGTTGTGGCATACAGTTCTACTGCAGTTCCTGCTGGAACGAAAAATGCTTCTAACTGTGCGGTATCGTATTTGAAATCATTAGTAATATCTGACTGCTGTCCTAACAGTAAAATGACATCGGTCGCAGCGACATTTACCTCGGAAGAACGATGATATTCTAATGCATTCAGCACTTTGTTGTGTCCACAACAGTATCCAATCTCTACGGAAAGTTCTCCGTAAAGTGTATTGGAAATTTTCTGGCGGAAATCTGGTTCTTCTAATGGTCCAAAGGAAGCTGCATATTCTACCGTCTCTGGATACTTAATCTTTTCGAGTACATTGTAAATCTCTGAAAAATCAATTCCTGTTAAAATCTTTCCATACTTCTTGAAAGAAGCGTCTGTTACCTGTTTCACCTTCATTATAAGTCCCCCTGTCTTTGTGAGCGGCTACCTCTTATTCGAACGCCGCCATATCTTTCTTTTTTCAGCTTCTTTTATGAGTTCGTCCCTGAAATCCGGGTGGGCAATGGATATAAGCCCCTCTGCCCTCTCCCATGTAGAACGGCCTTCCATGTTAATAACACCATATTCTGTTGCAAGAAAATATACCTGACTTCGCGGAGAAGTGATAATATCTCCATTAAACTGCGGCAATACTCTTGAAAAGAGCTGGCCGCTTTTATCCTTATATGTGGAGCTCATACAGATAAATGCCTTTCCCCCTCTGGCTGAAGATGCTCCAATTAAAAAGTCAAGCTGCCCTCCGGTACCGCTGATCTGCCTTGCACCAAAGCTTTCTGACGATACCTGTCCATATAAATCTACGGAAACACAGCTATTAATAGAAACCATATTGTCAATCTGGGCAATAACGTCCGGACGATTTACATATTCAAGTGGATATGCTGCTACCCCATGATTATCATCTAACCATTCATAAAGCTCCGAAGAGCCAATGGCAACACCGAATACGCCTTTTCCCCTGTCAATCGTTTTCTTTTTATTGGTTAACTTGCCCGCCTTATACAAATGCAGATATGCATCGGAACAAAGCTCAGTGTGCATTCCAAGATCTTTGCGGTCAGATTCTGCTATCAGCTCTCCAAGAGCATTGGGCATACTTCCAATTCCAAGCTGCAGGGTTGACCCATCACATATGTACGGCAGAAGATTCTGTGCAATCTTTCGGTCAATCTCAGACGGCACATACGGCTTGCCTGTCGTAAAAGGTTCATGCTTTCCCTCTACGATATAATCCACCTCCGACACATGAATACATTCTCCATATCCACCGTGTATCTTTGGCATATGCTCGTTGACTTCTACGATAACAACATCTGCATTCTGCACAATAGGCCCGGCAACTCCGGTATTTACCGAATAATTAAAATATCCATGCTTGTCCATCGGTGAGACACTGACCATTACTACATTGACATTTAAAAAATACTTATAATACGCAGCATTGTTGTGAAATACCATTGGAATATAATAACATAATCCTCTGTCACAAAGCTTCCTCTCATAAGCAGAACAATGCCATGTATGATAGACAAAATGTTCCTGAGTCTCGTCACATTCTGCTACCTCAATCGGCCCCTCCACAAGATTCCCCCGAATCTTTACATCAAAAAGTTCGTCTCTCCTCTTAGCAAGAGCCTTATCTAAAAGAACCGGCTTTCCGAGCGAGCTGGTATAATCCACCCAGTCTCCACTCTTTACTACTTCTACCGCCTCTTCCGGTGTACAAAGCTTTTGTCTGTACTCAGTCATAAAATCCTTTAACACCGTTCTTCTCCCCTCTGTATTTCTCTCTGTTTGCCAGTTACACTGACATATCTTCCAATTCTTTCACCATTATTTTAACAAAATTTGTGCTAAATAACAAGAGGATGTGGGGAATTTTTGGAGTTGGCAAAACAGACGAAAGGTAGAGTGCCCTATTATACAATAAATGCTTCGTATCACTGCACTTAAACTGCTCAACCGCAGTTTAAGCTTGCTCTAAGGCGCATTTATTGTATAATAGGGCACTCTACCTTTCTGACTTTTGCAAGGACCGTAAATTTCCCGTACAATCTGGTTGTTTTTTAAGTTACAAATTTTTCTTTGGGATGGATTTGGGGTTGAGAGCTGTAGATTTCTGCTTGCTCGGAAGTTAAATAACAGTCTTTCCTACATCTCCCCACTCCCACCCTACTTCTTCCACACTTCTTTTTGAAGAAAAAATGCTATCTATATCGAATTTTCCTCAAATTCAAAACCCCTCGCTCTTGTAGCTACCTAAAATAATTCTACAACACACTCATAGAGTTAACAAATTCAAATTTGGAAAACGTCCAAAATAACTTCTGTCTTCAAAAAAACAGAACCCCAACAGATAAAGACTCCCTATTTGTGCCCTCGGAGCAAAGGTTGGATGCGAGTGCCTAAGCGAACATTCAACCTGCCGCGACTAAAGTCACAAATAGGGAGTCTTTATCTGTTGGGGTTCGTCTGTTTAGCCAAAACCCAGAATTATTTATCCAGCTTCTTAGCAGCGAGCATTGTTTCTACAACCGCTCTTACGATAGCTTCTAATCCTTCTTCGTCTACTTTTTCTTCTTCTGGAACGCTTAATGCAGCAGTTACGATAGACATGCTGTATACTTCTTCTGCGTTACATCCACGGCTTAAGTCGTTGATCGGAGCGTTAAGTCCCTGTAATACAGGACCTACTGCTGTATATCCACCTAAACGGGAAGCAATCTTATATCCGATGTTAGCTGCGTTGATGTCAGGGAAGATAAATGTGTTAGCCTGTCCAGCTACTGGTGAACCAGGACATTTTACTTCTGCTACTTCTGGAGATACAGAAGCGTCGAACTGAATCTCACCCTCTACTGCTAATTCAGGAGCAGCTTCTTTAATCTTCTTTGTTGCGTTAGCCACCTTTGTTACAGAAGGTCCTTTACCAGAACCAAGTGTAGAGTAAGATAACATAGCTACTTTAGGATCGATTCCGAAAATCTTAGCTGTCTTAGCAGATTCGATAGCAATCTCTACTAAATCATCTTCGGATGGATCAATATTGATAGCACAGTCACCCATAGCAATCTTCTCGTCTCCTCTTACAAGGATGAAGCAAGAGCTTACGATGTTGTTGCCTGGTTTTGTTTTGATGAGCTGAAGAGCTGGACGTACAGTATCTGCTGTGGAATATGTAGCTCCACCTAACAGACAGTCTGCTCCACCCATTTTTACGAGCATAGTACCAAAGTAGTTGCTCTTAGAAAGAGCTGCTCTTACCTGCTCGTCTGTCATTTTACCTTTACGAAGCTTAACCATCTCTGCTACCATAGCATCAATTCCCTCGTAATTTTCAGGGTCAATAATCTGGCAGGCATCAATATTAAAGTTACCTGCTTTTGCTGCAGCCTTAACTTCTTCTGGCTTACCAAGAAGGACAACGCCGAGAATTCCTTCCTGTGTCAGACGATGGGCTGATTCAAGAATCCTTTTATCTGTACCTTCTGTGTATACGATGGTACGAGGATTCTTCTTTAATGTTTCAATCATTTTTGTTAACATAAGATACCTCCCAAAATATATCTTTGTCTAGTAGTATCAATAATAGTACAAAATACGCTACTTATATAGTAAGCCCTGCACCATGTTTTTTCAACAATACATTGATATAAATTTTTGACTACATCGTATAAAAGAAAGTACAAAAATGCATCGGAATTTGTATAAAAATCCCGATGCACCTTTATTTTTTTGATATTTAAATTATACTTTTTTGTGAAGTCAGCAATTCTGGCTTATCATAGCCAAAACTTTCTGCTTCCATCATAAATCATATGATAAATTGACATATGTTTTTTCAACAACATAATCTATATTTTATCATTTATAACAGTATGCGTTTTGTCTCTATTCTACTGTTATCACTGCTTCACGATTCTTTTTTATTCTGCTAATACTTTCTGCTGTTCTTCTGCATCTTCCGGATTCTCATGGAAAATGGAATAAGCAATGTTTGTAGAGTGGTCAGCGATTCTTTCAAGGCCAATTACCATATCGGTAAAGATAAGGCCGATTTCTACACCGCATACTCCTTTGGACAGACGTTTTACCTGCTGATTCTGGTAATCAATCTGCATCTGATCTACATCATTTTCCATGTCAATGATCTCATCAATGTTGTCCTTTTTATTTGTGACGAACATTTCCATACTCTTATCAAAAAGCTGAAGAACTTCTGTATACATTGTTGTAAGTTCTTCCTTTCCGGCTCCGGTGAACTTCTCGTTAAGCTGACTTCTCTTCTCCGCATTCTCAAGGATATTGATTGCGTGGTCTCCAATCCGTTCAAGGTCGATAACAACATGGAAAAGAGCACCAATTCGTCTGGAATCGGCAAGCGGCAGTTCATAACGGTTAACTTCTACAAGATAATCCGTAATCTCGCTGCTTAAGTAATCAATAATCTTTTCTCTGGCATTGATTTCCTTTACCTTATCAAGATTCTTATCTGCTAATGCTTCCATAGAAGCAACAAGGTTTTCTCTGGCCAGACCAGCCATTCTCTCGATTTCCTGAATAATTTCTACTACGGCTGTAGATGGCACAAACTTGCTTGATGCCTTTCTGATATATTCAAGATGTAATCCGTTATCCTCTTCCTCACCTTCTTTATTTCCAGGAATAAAAAGTTTCGTAAGTTTTACAAACTGTGATGCAAATGGAAGGAAAATAATCGTCTGGAATACTTTAAATGCTGTATCTGCATTCGCAACGAAACGTTTCGCATTATCTGCTCCACCGAGAACAGAAATCGCATCGACGATCTGATTTCTCGCAAAGAACAGAATCGTTCCGATAATGATCATACCTAATGCATTGAATAAGAAATGTACCATGGCTGTACGTTTTGCATTCTTATTTGCATTCATTGCTGCCATAACTGCTGGTGTACAGGAACCGATGTTGGCACCAAGAATAAAGTACAGACAGCTTCCTAATCCAACCAGATGGGAATCCGCTAATAAAACCAGCACACTGACAGTTACAGAAGAACTCTGTACTGCTACTGTAAACAGTAAACCAACAAGTAATGCGATAAATGGATTCTTAAGATAAGAAAACCAGTGCATGATTACTGGATATTCCGGAATTCTGCTCAATGCACCTGTCATACTGTTAATTCCTAAAAACAACGCACCAAAACCGAAGATTACCTCTGAAATCTTTCTTGTTATCGGCTTATTGCCAAACATCATCAGGCATGCACCTGCAAAGATGATATACGGTGCAATGGCAGTCAGTTTCAAAGAAACAAGCTGTGCAGTAATTGTTGTACCAATGTTGGCACCAAATGTAATACCAACGGACTGTTCCAGTGTAAGAAGTCCGGCATTTACAAAGCTGACTTCCATAACGGTGGTTGCACCAGACGACTGGATAATCGCAGTAAATATCGCGCCAAAAATAACTGCAATGAATCGATTCTTTGTTACACGATCCAGAATGACACGCATCTTATCACCCGCAGCCTTCTGCAGCCCCTCACTCATGAACTTCATACCGAATAAAAACAGTGCAAGTCCACTCAGCAGTTCTGTAAGCATAACTAACATGATATTATCCTCTCTTTTGTTTTCTACTTAATGTTGTAATGATTTCTTCAGGCTTTTACACAATCATTACGTTTTTTTTACATGACATTAAGTATTCTAATATATTTTAACGCAAAAGAAAAGACAAATCTTTTGGCATTTCCGACTCAATTCTCATTACTTTTTCACAGAACGGATGTGTGAACGTCAACTGTTGTGCATGCAATGCCGTCCTTGAAATCCCAAGTTCCGGACCATCTCCATAAAAAGAATCTCCCAAAAGCGGACAGCCAATCGAGGCCATATGGAAGCGAATCTGATGCGTTCTTCCTGTCTCAATTACAAGAGAAACCAGACTGAACTTTTCAAATCGTTTCACAACTTGAAAAAATGTTTTTGCTGTTTTTGCATTTTCGCTCTTCCCCACTTTCATTTTTAACTTATCTCCATCACGAGCATCCCGCATCTCTTCCATTGGAATTTCAAGAATTCCCTCTTCTGGAGGATTTCCTTTGACCAACGCATAATATTCTTTTATCAAAATACCCCTCTGCCTTTGTTTAATCATACGCTCCGCTGTCACACTGTTTTTTGCTATTCCTAAAATTCCCGATGTTTCTTTATCTAAACGTCCAATCAAATGAATATTACTCCGTTCGTTCTTCTCCCGTCCCTCATTCTCAAAATACGCCTGCACCCCATTAATCATACTGTCACTCAAATGCCCCTTAGATGGATGCGACACAATTCCTGCCGGCTTATCCACAAAAATCAAATCTTCATCTTCATACAAAATATGGAGATTCATCTTTGTAGATGCAATTTTGTTCTGCTTTTCCTGCGAATCTTCAAGCATCACTTTTAAGAGCTGTCCTTCCTTTCCCCTCGCTCTAACCGTCACTCTCTTCCCATTTAACAGAATTCCCCACTCCTCATGTTTTACAGAACGAACCTTTTTTGTCGTAAATCCCAGCACCTTTTGCATCAGAAAAAGAACCTCTTTTCCGTCATCGGTGGGGCCTAATCTATATTCAAGATAATGTGTCATTGTTACCTCCTTATGAAACTTTTTTGTTCAAAAAAACAGACGAAAAAAGCTGTAATCGGGAAGAACCATTTACAGCTTCTTTCTGTGCTTTGACTGGACAATAAAAGTTAGTTTGTATCCTATGTAACCTGCAATAGCTCCAGTTATGATTCCACCTAATACGTCTGTTGGATAGTGAACATATAAATAGAGCCTTGAAAATGCGATAAGAACGGCAAGGACTAATGCTATTTTCCACAGTTTTTTCTCTCCGGCAAGATACAATGCCATTACTGCTGTAAATGAGGCGGCAGTATGACCGGATGGGAAGGAATAGTCGTGTGGTTTTGCTACGATTAATTGAATGGCGGAGTTTACGTCAAATGGGCGGATTCTTGCTATTAGTGGTTTTAATATTCCGTTGCATAAAATCAGGTCTACGATTAAGGCTGATGCCAGAATCAACCCACTTTTTCTTGTTTTCGGAATAAGCAGCAACACAATCGTTAATAAAATCCATACGATTCCTGCATTGCCAAGTTTTGTGATGTTACTCATAAATATGTCCAATAATGGAGTTCTTATTTTTTGAAGCATACTTAAAATTTCTATTTCCATATGTAACCTTCTTTCTTTTTTTAAATATGTTAAAAATACTTTCAATGGATGTGCTAATTACAAAAATTTTCTTTAACACGCTCTATTTTTCTACATATAAAATCACAAATATAGCTCATAGACTCTATTGGCTTCATCTATAGTGTATCTAATTAAATAACAAAAAAGGCATAGACTTCGAAAAATCTATGCCTTATCTGCTTTCTCATAATGCCGGCGATCGGAATCGAACCGATACGGGAGTATAAGTCCCGCAGGATTTTAAGTCCTGTGCGTCTGCCAGTTCCGCCACGCCGGCAAAGAAAAAACCGGTCGTTCCGGTAACTTCTTACACCTGATGTTACTCAAGTGAATGGGCGGAGGTGGATTCGAACCACCGAAGCAATTTGCAGCAGATTTACAGTCTGTCCCCTTTGGCCACTCGGGAATCCACCCATTCAAGTCGCATTACTGCGCCTGACAATATCGTATTATATACCATCTTGTTTCAAAAATCAAGAGATTTTTTATTAAATTTTGATTTGTTTGCAGAACAGACGCACCCTAAGAGAGCCGATACCCTATATTTGTGACTCTATCGCTGCGGGTTGAATGTTCGCTTATATGCTCACATTCAATCTCGTTCTAAGGCCACAAATATAGGGTATCGGCTCTCTTGGGATGCTGGCTATGGCTACTAAAGCAAAATGAAAATTTAATGTTGGAGGATTTGAGGAGACACCAGAAGTTTATGGCTACTTAAGAAACTAGATAAGGAAAAACTGAAAAGCAAGAATTTAATTGTATTGACATTTTCTTACTTTATAATTATAATATAATTATGAGTGATATCAAATTTCAATGGAACGACAACAAGAATAAAATTAATCAGAAAAAACATAAGATATCATTCGAAGAAGCACAAAGCGTATTTTTTGATGAGGAAGCTTTAATCATTGACGATCCAGAACATTCATTAGAGGAGGAACGTTTCATAATTTTAGGTCTTAGCAAAAAGGCTAATCTTCTGGTTGTCTGTCACTGCTATAGAGAATCCGATACAATTATGCGCATTATATCTGCAAGAAAAGCTACTGTAAGAGAAACTATATCTTATAATAAGAATCTATTTTAATGGAGGAATGTATTATGAAAGATGAATATGATTTTACAAAAGCCAGAAAGAATCCATATGCTAAGAAGTTAAAACAACAGATTACTATTAATATTGATGTGGACACAATAGATTATTTCAAAGAACAATCCAAGCAGTCAGGGATTCCTTATCAAACATTAATCAACTTATATCTCGCTGATTGCGTAGCACAGAAAAGGCAATTGCAAATGACGTGGAAATAGTAATTTGCCAGTGAAATAATAATTGCCACAGGCAAGAAGACGCTCCCAAAGAGAGCAGGTATCCTATATTTGTGACTCTATCACTTGCGGGTTGAATGTTCGCCTCCGCGCTCGCATTCAATCCTCGTTCTAAGGCCACAAATATAGGATACCTGCTCTCTTTGGGAGCTGTGTTTTGGCTGGAGATGGAATTACTATTTCACGTTGGGGTGATCTGGAGAATCGCCAGAAGATTATGGCTTTTTAAAAAGTTGAGTCATAAGAGTTCGATACTTATATTATTGTTTTAATATGTAAAAATAATATTTTTTCTTATGGATTTCTGTGTCAATTCTTTGAAATTTAGTTTCTCAGATAGCTTTATTCTCCTGTCTTCTCCCACAAATCTTTCCACAAATTTGCTCGGGCAGCCAAGAAACAGAAGTGTGAGAATCCAATCCTCTATATTTGTGGTCTGGGAGCTACGAGACTATAATAAAATGTTAGAAAAGGCCGGTATTAAAATTATTGATTTTGATGACTTTGTGTTTTGTACAACTGAGTCAAAATCAATAACTTTAATACCGACCTTTTCTTAGAATACTACTTCTCGTAGCGACGAAAATCACAAATATAGAGGATTGGATTCTCACACTTCGTCTGTTTACTCACCCCGACAAATTACTATTTTTCTATCTCTACTGCTTTAAGAAGAATCGCCGATACTCTAGGCAGTGTGATATCCAGCACTCCCGATGTTACGGGATGTACTTTCTTCTCCATTGTGTATCCTTCCTCATTACTCATGATGACTTCTACCATCTCTTCGTCATCTGTAACTCCAACCTCCCATACGGAGACTTTGACTCTTGCTTCGTCAAAACCAGAGTTGATTAAGACAACCATTTTCTCGGTGTCGGTGAAACGTCCGTAACCGAGAACTTTGAAGCCGCCATAAAGATATTTGAGGGAGCCTTTCATTAAAGCTTCTTCTTCCTTATGGATGGCGATAATATCTCTGTGGTACTGAATGAGATTCTGCTCTTCTCTTCCCCACGGATAGGTTCTTCGGTTATCCGGGTCAGTCCAGCCGCACAGTCCAGCTTCATCACCGTAGTAAAGGGTTGGCGCACCCGGCCAGGTCATCTGAATCATGACAGCAGCACGCATAATACCTTTGTTAACATTCTGGTTGGCGGCTTCCGCTCCCATACTTGCAGTACGTCCCACAGTCTGGTTCGTTCTTGTTAAGAAACGGGAATGGTCGTGGTTAGAAAGCTCATTCATGGAAACCATGAGTGACGGATACTGGAATCTTGACATATGATATACCATTGCATCTACAAATGCCTGCGTATTACCAAGAAGATCTCCCCGCCGTTCATCGCTATGCTTTTCCATTCCGGTTAAAAACCAGGTAACTGGTTCCATAAATGCACTGTAGTTCATAATGGTATCCCACTGGTCACCCATAAGCCAGGAACCGGCATCCTCATAATGCTCTGCTAAAATGATAGCTTCAGGATTGGCTTCTTTTACTGCCGTTCTGAAGTCTCTCCAGAACTGGTGATTGAAGTCCTCGCTCTGTCCTAAGTCTGCCGCTACGTCAAGACGCCATCCATCCGCATTATACGGAGGGGAAACCCATTTTCTTCCTACATTTAAAATATAGTCATAAAGCTGTCTGGATTCCTCGTAGTTCAATTTTGGCAGGGTTTTGTGTCCCCACCAGCCATCGTAGTCATCGTTATACGGCCACGCATTCTGATTATAGAATTTAAAGAAATGGCGGTATGGGCTGTTTGCATCGACAAATGCACCTTTTTCATAGCCATATTGATTCTCATAGATACGTTCTGCGTCCATCCATTTATTAAAGGAACCGCAGTGATTAAATACACCGTCAAGGATAACTCGCATCCCTTTTTTATGCACTTCTTCTACGAAATGAATGAAAAACTCGTTACTTGCCTCAAGATTGCGTTTGTCTGTGACACGGGAAATATATTTACTTGCGTTCATGTTATTATTTTCCCAGTCTGGAAGTGTATTTCCCTCGTCCACAACAATTTTTCCATAATGAGGGTCAATATAATCGTAATCTTGAATATCATATTTATGATTGGATGGTGACACAAAGATTGGATTTAAATAAATGACATCGACTCCGAGTCCTTTTAAATAATCCAGATGGTCAAGAACACCCTGCAAGTCTCCACCGTAGAAGTTGCGCACATCCATTTCTTCCGGGTAGCGATACCAGTCATCTATCTTTTTCGATGGCTGATTGATATAAATATACTCTCTGTTTAAAACATCGTTAGACGTATCACCATTGGCAAATCTATCTACATAGATCTGATAGAAAATCGCACCTTTCGCCCAGTCTGGTGTAGAAAATCCCGGTGTGACTTTGTAATTAAAGAAAGGCTCTAAATCTCTTGCAGGGCCTTTCTTGTTGAAATAACAGCAGGTACCTCCGGAATGAATCTCAAAATAGTAATCCGCTATCTCTGTCCCCATAAAAAAGCTGCTCTCATAGAAATCGAATCGCTCTGTTTTAGAAGCAATCTGCATCTCCTTTTTCTCACCATTTACACACAAGAATACATGCTCTGCATTCTCTCTTGCGGTACGGAAACGAACAGTAACTTCGTCTCCTGTCTTTGGCTCGACTGGATTCATATAGTTGCTGCTTCCATCTGTAAATAACGCCTGGAAATTCAATACTGGTTTCGTATGATAGCTGTAAAATTGCAATTTCTCTGCTGCGGAAAGATTTCGTATTAGATTTTGAACCATCTCCATAATAACTACCCCTCTGCTGTTTGTTTTTTCATTTCTGTCTACTTACACATTTATTATAATAATTCAAATTTCTATTCGCAAAAGCAAATTTTCCAAGTATACTTTATGAGCTATATCGCCAAAACTTACAATACCGAAAGTATTCATAAAAATGAATATCTTAATTGCACTCTCACGAACAGACTTTGAATCTTTGTTTTTTACTTTCTATTTGCCGGTTCTACGTTAATTGATTTACCTTTAATCTTTACGTTTTTCATTGCTTCTAATACATCAGATGCAACTTCACGTGGTACTTCTACAAAAGTATATTTATCGTACAAGTCAATTGTTCCTACTAAATTACCTGAAATTCCGGATTCTCCAGCAATCGCACCTAAGATATCACCTGGACGGATTCCCTGTTTCTTTCCGATGTTGATAAACAGACGAACCATTCCTTCTTCTGCACCGGTATCTCCAAAGTCTTCTTTATTACTTCCAGCGTCTTTGCCGTCTGCAGTTCCAAGAATCTCTGCAAGGAAAGCTGCGGCAACGTCCATTGCTGTGTAGTCTTTCTCATTTACAAATTCTTCTACCATGTCAATGTATTTGTTTAAGTTCTGGTCTTCGATATAGTGGTCAATACGATCAAAAATTTTCTCTACTCTTGTCTCTGTTACATCGTTAAGAGATGGAATTGGCTGTGCCTTGATCTTTGCCTTGCAGTAACGGCGGATGTCTTTTAACTTGTAAACTTCTCTTCCTACAACGAAACTGAATGCCATACCAGTTCTTCCGGCACGTCCAGTTCTTCCAATACGATGTACATAGTATTCTTCATCCTGTGGAAGATCGTAGTTAAATACGGCATCTACATCGTCTACGTCAATACCTCTGGCAGCCACGTCTGTCGCTACGAGGATATCTGTCTTGCCGCTTCTGAAACGGTGCATAACGCGGTCACGCATGGTCTGCTTCATATCGCCGTGAAGCCCTTCTGCGAAATATCCTCTTCCCTTAAGGTCTGCAACTAACTCGTCTACACCCTTCTTTGTATTACAGAATACTACAGACAGCTTTGGATCGTAAATATCAAGAAGTCTTGATAATACTTCGCTCTTGTTCTTTGGACGGACTTCATAGTAGTACTGTGTGATATTGGGAACGGTCAGTTCCTTTCTGATCACTTTGATAATCTCTGGATTCTGCTGGTATGCTCTTGCAAGCTCCATGATTGGCTTTGGCATTGTTGCGGAGAAAAGCATTGTCTGTCTTTCTTCCGGCACACCATTTAAGATTGTCTCGATGTCCTCACGGAATCCCATATCGAGCATCTCATCTGCCTCGTCTAATACAACTGTATGAATATTGTCAAACTTCACAGTCTTTCTTCTCATGTGGTCCATCATACGTCCCGGTGTTCCAATAATAATCTGTACGCCAGCCTTTAAGGAACGAATCTGTTTGGAAATCTCCTGTCCGCCATAAATTGGAAGAATCTTTACGGATGACATATATTTTGCAAGCTTACGAATCTCATCAGCAACCTGAATAGCCAACTCTCTTGTAGGACAGAGAACAATTGCCTGTGGTTTCTTAAGCTTAGGATCCACTTTCTGTAAAATAGGAATACCAAACGCTGCAGTCTTACCTGTTCCTGTCTGCGCCTGTCCAATTACGTCCTTTCCAGAAAGTTCTACCGGAATCGCTTTTGCCTGGATTGGGGACATTGCCTCAAATCCCATGTTAGCAACCGCTTTTAAAATTTCCGGTTTTATATCAAGTTCTGTAAATTTTACTGTCTCCATGTAATGTCTCTCTTTCTATTTTTAAGGATGCAATAAAAATTTTAAATTTTTTATAAAACTGCAACTATACTCCCATGCATTTAAACCATAATTTTTATATAATTGAATCTGAATTATAAAAAATTTATAAACTTCCTATTGCAAAAAAAAAGCTCTATCATCCAACAGGAAATAGAGCTAAGTTAACGGCACTCTTGTCTTTAACTGTTATCTACATTTTCTTCTTATTTATCATAGCACAGGTAAAAATAGCCGTCAAATAGAAAATTACCGCCTTTTTTCTTCTAAAGTACAGCACTTTTCCACATTTTTTATTGATGCGGTGCATTTTCCCACATTTTAATGTAAAGTTCTTCCCTTCTGTCATTCTTCATAGGAAATGTTTTGCGCATTTCTTTGATTTCTTCTGGATTTATGTCTCCAATCAGCAAACATTCTTCTTCTCGGATTGTTGTCACCGCCTCCCCATTTGGAGAGTAAATAGCCGAATGTCCGTTATAATGCAGGCCATCCCCCTCTCCTGTTCGGTTTACGCCAACCATAAATACCTGATTTTCAATCGCCCTTGCTTTAAGGAGCGTATCCCACTGGTCGATTCTTGACTTTGGCCAATTCGCTATCACAAAAATAATCTCACTCTTTTCTGAACTAATCTGGAAAATCTCTGGAAACCGCAAATCATAGCAGACAAACGCTCCAAGTGTTGTTCCTTTCCATTCCACAGACTTTAACTTTCTGCCGCCCTGATAGTACTCCCCCTCAAATCCATAAGAAAATGGATGAATCTTCGCATAATTTAACTTTATCTCTCCATTCTCTGCGATTCCTAAGCGATTATAATAATGATTCCAGTCTGGATGTTCCTTCAAACGTTCCTCCGGCACCGGTTCTGTATATCCAAAAACAGTCAATATCTTATATTTTTTACTCATTTCCTCAAAAAAATGTTTCTGATTTTCGGATTTTTCTCCTGTCTCTTCCACATTCATTGAAAAACCCGTCAGCGTCATTTCCGGAAAAACAAGACAGTCTACCTGATTCTCCTCGGCTTTCTTAAAAAATTGTTCTACTTTCTCCTTATTATCTTCAATATTTTCCCAGCTTATGTCCATCTGAGCCATTCCAATTCGCATGGTAAATCCTCTTCTTCTTTCTTTTGTCTTTGTTTTATATTAACTTTATTTACTCTTTGTAGCTATTTTTCAATTATCCTTTAAACATATCAGTTTTGTCTTCTATATATCTACATTATTTTTAATAAAACTTTTGAGCGCATCCCTGTCAATATTTATTACTTTTTGTTTATTTACTCTTTGTTTCTCTTAAATTCTAATTTATTCGCCTAAATTCTCTTGTTCGTATTTTTTTCTCAAAAACCCCTCTTGAAATTGCGAACCCCTTGTGATAATATTCATATTAATGATACATGGTTTTTAAAACTACGTTGTATGACATTTATATGGATTTTAATTTTTTAACCGGATATACAACCTTTCAAATCGTGTGAATGCAATGTTTTGAAAAGCTGCAATTCCATTCAGGATAAGAAAAATTATTTTCACTTATCCATTTATGTATTCTCAGAATCTTTCTGTATTCTTTTTTGCAAGAAAAATTCCAGAAATACATATTCTATGACAGGAGGTTATCATTATGAACAAAACAAATAAAAAGTTTAAAGATCCCGGCAGTGCCATTACTCATTTAATCGCTATGATCGGTGCAGTTATCTGTGCTTTTCCACTTATCGGCAAAGCAGTACACACGAATAATTCCATCGTTGTTTTTGCCATGAGTGTATTTATCAGCAGCATGATTCTTCTTTACGGAGCAAGCACCCTTTACCATTCTTTGGATATTTCAAAAAAGGTAAATCTTTTCTTCCGAAGAATCGATCATTCCATGATTTTCGTGCTGATTGCCGGTTCCTACACACCAGTTTGCTTACTGGCACTCGATAGAAAGCAGGGAATTCCGCTGCTTGTCCTTGTATGGGCTACTGCAATCATCGGCATTATCATAAAGATATTCTTTATTAACTGCCCACACTGGGTAAGCTCTATCATCTATATCGGAATGGGCTGGACATGTGTACTTGTCTTCAAGCCACTCCTTGCCAATCTGCCAGCCAGTGCATTTGCATGGCTCCTTGCCGGAGGCATCATTTACACTGTCGGCGGTATTATCTACGGATTAAAGCTTCCGATTTTTGATAAGCTTCCAAAGGACTTCGGCAGCCACGAGATTTTCCACCTGTTCGTTATGGGCGGAAGCATTTGTCACTTCATCTTTATGTATGCTTATTTGATGTAGGGTTGCTGCTACATTTTTCAGTTATTGATAACAGGCTACATGACTATTAATTTATATCATATAAAAGGCTATCGTCCATATAAGTTATCTGACCTCAAGATAACTTATAACACACTTTATATGATTAAATCAATAAAGATTCAGAAAAAGCTCGCTTCATTCACAGCTATCTCCCAAAGTATCTTTAAAAAATACTCTGGTGGCTATGAATAAGAGCGAGCTTCTTTTGTCTGGAAAGCTGCTTAATCGCATACTCCCTTTTCATCGCTTCCTGCTTCGTGTCATACTCCTCAAAATACACTAGCTCCACCGGGCGGCGGTTCTTCGTATACTTGGCACCTTTCCCACTGTTATGTGCCTCCAGCCTTTTCTTAAGATTATTCGTCCAGCCAGTATACAGAGTTTCATCACTGCATTTTACAATGTATGTATAGTTTCCTTGATGTTGGTTTTGTTTATCAGTTTCTTTCATTATCTTTTACCAATTATCGCTTTTCTATTGTTTTCTTTTTTACTTTTCTATTGTTTTATCCTTCTGCCTTTTTTATGATTTTCTTCTACAGTTTATCAATTCAAACTTTTTATTATTTCCTGCCACTACTTTTTATCGCAAGCACTTTATTATTTGATTCTTTACCCCAAAATATCCTATTATCTTTTGCTACTACCTCTTGTCATAATCAATTTTGTGATTTAGTATAACACATTTTTTCCTATCTGTACTTTCTTTTTGGGGAGCTCACTCTCGTAAACTCCCCTATTTTCATCAGCCGGAACAATCAGTAAATCATACAATATCGTAAAAATAGCAAAAACACAAAGTTAGTTATCAACATATAAAAAACGAGAAGGATACATGTTAGAAAATTCCGGCTGTATTTTTATAAGACTCATTTTTGCAAATTCCTTATCTTCACAACTATTCAGAAGTGATTTTCCTAAAATCATTTTTCTTCTGAATAGTTATTCATATTACTATATGCAACGGGAAATCGGACGTTCCTTATACTCGAAGATATTTCACTGGATTCACTGTCTTATCCTTATACGTCATCTTAAAAAATACATTCGGCCCTTCTAACACAAAAGACTTTGTTGGCTCTGCAACTGTTCCAAGAACATCGCCTTCCTGAATGTCATCCCCAATCTCATAGTCAACATTGTCCAGTTGTCCACAATATGCCTTATAGTAATTCCCAAGTAAAATCGTTACCACTTTGCCATAACGGTCGGTATCTTCAATATTGACAACTCTTCCATTCGCCGGAGAGACTACTTCCTCTCCAACCTTTGCTCCAACAATAATTCCATCATTGCAGGCATACTGATCAAGTGTTGTATAATACACTGTCGCATCCATACTGTAAGGGAGAATAATATTGCCCATTACCGGCCAGGTTAACTTTTTCTTTCCGTTATAATTGTATACCGAATCACCACTTGCTCCACTGTTTTCTGCGTTATTTCCTGCATTTTCTTTTGTTCCACTTATATTATTTTTCGTATTATTTTCATCTTTTGTATCTGCATCATCCTGTTCTGAAGAACTGTTTCGCCCTGAATTACCGCCGTATTTTGTTCCTTCACCGTTATCCTCTGCATTGCTGTCTAATGTATCAGTCCCGTTCTGGCCTTCTGCTCCCGGCTCCACATCCATATCATTATTCGCTGCGGAATCCGCTGAATTTGTTGCTGAACCTGTATCATTCCCGGACACTGGACCAATTACATCGTTACTTTTCTCTGTTGTTTCTGTCTTTGTCTTGTTATCAGACTTGCCCCCATCGGCATTGCCTATTTTAATATTGTAGGCAGTAAGCACTGATAAGATTAAAAAAGCTGCAATCACCAAACTTGAAATATATTTTTTTTGGAATAAGTTATTTGGTCTTTTCATTTCATCACCTCTGGGTATAGTCTTTACCAGAAAAATGAAATTTATACATGGAATTTTGCTGAGGCAATGAATAGACGAACCATTGCGACCGAATCCTCAAATACTCCAAAGTGGATTCTGATTTTCCTTCAGCAACCACTGTCAGAAACATCGAAATCCCATCGTCCATATTTGTGGTCTCGGAGCAAGTGTTGGATGCGAGCGCATAAGCGAACATTCAACGCGCAGCGACTAAAATCACAAATATGGACGATGGGATTTCGATGTTTCGTCAGTTTTGCCAATTCAACAAATCAGAATTCACAATTTTTGTTCCAGGATAGTAATACGATAATATCGTTGCCGCCGTAATCTGTTTCTCCGCCAACGCATTTGCCCCGTAAAGGCTCATTCCCATATCGTGACCTTTTCCGACGGTGACCATGCGGAGTTTCCCGTTATAGTTTTCCAGGTAAAAGTTCGTGGAATTTAAGGCAAAGATTTTCTTCCATTCTTCTCCTGTCCACTTATTATCCTTTGCTGTAATTTCCTGTACGAATCCATTCTCGGTATGTTTCGTGATTTTCAGGCTGCTTTTTAATATTTTTATATTCTGGCTTTTATCTGTTTTTGCAAGATTTCCACTCTTATCTGCTTTTGTAAGTTTTTGCAGCACCTCATCATAAGGAAGAATCTTCACATCCATGTAATCGGGCGATTCCACATCCTGACTGCTATCCACGCTGATTAAATACGGTACAGCTACGGAATAGATTTCTTCCGAGGAAACCGTCTTCCCGATACTGACTTCATGATAAAGTGCATCTGCATATTTATTCTCGTAAGTAAGCACCTGTCCAAAAGTTGCATCAGAAGCATCTTCAAGTCTTTTCTTTATTTCCAAATATGCTTTCCGTCCATTATTCTCTTCTAATTCTTTCATGGAAATGTAATCGAGATTTAGATTTTTTTGCTTTATATTTTTTATTATTCCTAGGTTTGCTACATCTGCTACATTACCTTCATTCTGTGTAGCTGCTGCATTTTTGCTGCTATTTTCACCGGAAGCTGCCTTCACAAAATTTGTTCTGCAAACAATCATCCACGCTTTCAATGCTTCCTCCTCTTTTATGTAGGATAACTCGGAAGCAGCCATGCCGATGACAAATTGTTCTCCGTCCATTTTTTCTCCATTTTTCATCTCAACAGTAATTCCCATCTTCTTGTCTACGATACCCATGTTACCGGAGATAAGTATTGTTCCGATTGTTGGAATGAAGAGACCACCGAAGATGAAAAGGAGGTATAACGCTAATTTCTTCATTGTACAATATATGCAGGAAATAACTATTTCATTCATTAGGGAAAACCGGCGAAAAAAGAACAGATTGACTATTTCAATGACTTGGCTATTATGTAATTCAAGAATGCCCTGACATTTTTATAAATTTTTTAATAATCCATTGATTCTTCGAGCATAATATAATAAAATAAAGGTACTAAAAACCGTACTTTTTTTGGTACAGAAAGGAGATATATATGATAGCAACAAAGCAAATGGATCTTAGGGCAAATATTAAAAAATATTTCGATTTAGCATTTAACGGTGAAACCATTGTCGTATCAAGAAAAGAAAATAAAAATGTAGTTGTTATTTCGGAACAGGAATATAATGAACTTCAAAGAGCAAAGCGTAATGCAGAATATTTAGCCAAACTAGATAGAAGCTTTGCACAGTTAAAAAAAGGCGAAGTTATCATGAAGTCTATGGAAGAATTGGAGCACATGGCAGATGAATGATTTCACTTTTACAAAGGAAGCATTTGAGGATTATCTTTACTGGCAGGTTCAGGACAAGAAAATAGATAACTACTATTTAATTCATTAAAACAGACGCCCGAGAGGCGAACCGACACCCTATATTTGTGACTTTAGTCGCGGCGGTTTGAATGTTCGCTCTTGCGCTCGCATCCAAACCTTGCTCCGAGGCCACAAATATAGGGTGTCGGTTCGTTTCTCGGTCTGTCTTTGACTGGATTTTGTTTAAATTAAGATAGTGGTTGCGGGAATTTTGAGAAGGAAGTTGCAGTTCTCTTCTTGCCCTAAAATTATTGTGAATAAATACTTTGTCGTTAAATTGAAGTGGTAAGGGTAGAAGGCTAAAGTTTTTGTCCCCAAATCCTCCCACTTGCTGTTTAATTCATCTTCTACAGCCACAGCACAGAAGCCAGGAAACCAAATCCTCTATATTTGTGGCCTGGGAGCAAGTGTTGGATGCGAGCGAGTGGAGCGAACATTCAACACGCTGCGACGAAAGTCACAAATATAGAGGATTTGGTTTTCTGGCTTCGTCTGTAGTTCGTCTAATGAATTAAATAGAAAAATTCTAACGTGATCCCAGTATACACTGGATAGCATCTACCAACCCATAGTAATCCTCAATGAGTTTATCCAAATGCTCCTTCCCTGCTGGTTCAAGATGATAATATACTCGAGTCTGTCTACGACCTACCAACTCCTTACGGTCTGTAATAAAGCCCTGGTCAAGCAAACGATACAATACCGGATACAATGTTCCTTCTTTCAGAACAATCTGTCCTCCAGTCTTTTCCTTTATCGTCTGTGTAAGCTGATAGCCATAGCAATCATCTTCTTCTAATACTTTCAATATTAACATTTCTATTCTGTAAAGGTTTCTATTTGCCATATAATAATCGCTTTCTGTTCGTAATGTTACATAATGTTATTAGTATACACTTTAGTCTTCGTTGAAATCAAGACAGAATTCAAAATATAATGGAATCTACTATAGAAATCCTTGAAAATGCTTTAAATCTATATTTATTTCAACTTTCCAGAAGCAGTACAAGTTAATTTTAAATTAGCATTGATAGTTTGAACAGCACTACCATCAATATATTTTTTAGCTGTTACCTGTCCTATTGCTGAACTTCCTAAGGCATAATGATTGGTTTTAGTTATTTTCCAATTAGAATTTAAAACACTTGTATCTAAAGAAGTACTTATACATTTTGCACTTGTTCCTGTATATGTATAACTTGCATGGAGAATTGCTTTCCACAGCACTTTACCTGAAGATGTTTTGGCTGTATATGTCTTAGTTCCTGTTTTTTTGGAACTTCTAAAAACCTCTGCATGCTCTGATACTACAACATAAGATTCAAGATAACTGCCATCTTGAAAAACTTCCTCTACAATCGTATCATATTGTTTCTGATTTTCTATAACATCTGATGCAAATATTGGTGACTGAACACAACATAACAATACCATACCTAATACAAAACATTTAAATATTTTTTTCATTTATTCTTCCTCCTCAACAGTACTTTCAATATAAATCACTTTATTATCTTTTCCATCTAAATACGCTAAATAAATCAATGTACTTCTATATACAAAAAATCCTGTTAATATGATAATCAACACCATCAATATTTTTTTCAAATATTTTGAAAAACACGCCCTATCAATAAGCCTATCTTCATCCTCTAAACTATCATAATACGATTTAACTATGTCAATCGGTGTTCCAAACCGCTCCTCTATCTGTTTGTAAGTTACATCTGGATTCTCCTGTGCGTATTCTTCTATCTGACGTCTTAATCTTTTTAAAAATTGTCGTTCTTCCTTTCCATAAACAGGAAAACAGTTTTTGCATCTGCGAATATATTTCTTTACCATCTTTCTTTTCCTTTTACTATAATTTTTCTATTTATTTTATATTAACACTATCTATTTTTTCACACAATACCTTTTTCAAAAAAGTATTTGTTGACATTTGTATTTATTCAAGTTATTATAATAATAGATTTAGCTAATCTAATACTACAAACATATTCAGCTGAAATTAATGATTCCACAAAATTTTGAGTATCATGTCTGCAAAACTATGACATAGTACTTTGAATAATAAGTGGTCAAAAAGGAGATGAACGAAATGAAAAAAAACATATTGAGGACAAGTATTATTAGTTTAATGATGTTTATCATATCAGCAATTCCTGTAATGGCTCAAACTAAAAAATATTCATACGATTTGGTTGTTGGAGGAAGTGAAACCAAATATGTAGCAACTAAAGCTGGGGGAAGTAGTTTTGAAAACAAATATTATGTAACACAAGATTTTGTTGCTCAGCCAACTGGTTCGACAAGATATTTTTCCTATCATTCTCGCTATAAAGGAAATCAAGTATCTAACGGATTAAAATTAGCAGAAAATGATAGAAAACAACATAACAACACATACCATTCTGGAAAGGCTGTTGCTAATAAAAGTTATAAACTATACTGTAAATGTACAGGAAACGGACATACAACCAGCAAATCAACAGTAACAGGAAAATGGACACCATAACAACATAATAAAGAATACATACAGGTGAAATTTTACAGGAGGTTAGCTTGCTAATACCTCCTGTATTTTTTAGGAGTGTTATCGCTATGAGAAGAAAAATTTACATTATAGGCATTCTATGTGGAATATTACTGTTAACTGGCTGCGAAAAAGGAAAAAATATTTCTAATAAAGCAGAACAAATAACTTCCAATGTAATTAAAAAAGCCTCATATAAAGATGGGGATACTATTCAGAAACAAATAGATACAAATATAAAAATTAATGCGGAGGTAAATATTCCAGAAAGTTTACAATCATTAAAAATAAATAAAACAAAGGCATATCGTCCTAATCTAAATGAAAAAAACATTAAAGAAATATTTTTTCAAAAAAATGACAAGTTATTTAAAAATATAGATTCAGGTTATAACAGTAGAGAATTTGGAAAATATGATTCGATTTGTTATACATCAGCAGACGGTGCTAGTTTAATCTATGAACCTGCCGATATAGAGTATTCTAATTTAAATAGAGAATATTATTTAAACTGCCTATTTACGGATCCCCAATTCGAAGATTATAATCTGGACCGATATCCACAGTCAGAAGAATTATCCTTTGCAAAAAAAGAAAAAGTTTTTCAAAAAATAAAAAAAGTTTTTGATACTTTAAATATTCCTATTTCAGAGGATTATACTTCTTATTCATTGAATCATAAACAATTAAAAAAAGAAGAAAAAGCGATGGATTCAAATGGCAACATACATACAGAAAATGAGAAAAAATCTTGGAAAGAAGATGATGATGCCTATTATTTTATTCTTCACCAAGAAATTAATGGTGTACCAATTGAGCAGAGCGGCTATGGAGACGGGTATACTGGAACAGGAGTAGAAGAAACTAAACTTGAAGTTATTTATGGCAAAAAAGGCTGGATATCTTTTGAAGAACAGTGGGGATATAGCTTGGAACAAACTGATACTGTCTGGAATATAATTCCAGTAAAAAAAGCCTTAGAATATTTCCAGAAGAAATGCGATATGTTAGTGTTGAATGAAAAATGGAATATTTCAGAAATTTCATTAAAATTATTACCCGTTTTTAAAAAAAATAATGACTATGAAATAAGACCAGTATGGTTTTTTGAGGGAGATAGCCTTGATCAAGATAAAAAAGAACATAAAATAACAATAATTTTTGATGCAATAACAGGAAAGGAAATTACGACATAAATGCAACTGTTTTATGTTATAAAAGCCGATTTTTTACGTTGGTTTGGAAAGAAAAATTTTATAGTAGGATTTATTTCTATATTAATATTAAACTATTTCATTGTATTGCAAAATATAGAAGGATTCAAAGAAAGTAATATTATTAATCTAGTATTTTATTACATGGAAGACCCATTTTATATTATTAATTTTATAGTAGTGGCATCAATTATGGGAACATCTTATTGTGAAGAAAAGGAAAGTGGATATTTTACTTTTTGGATAAAACGCTGTAATGAAAAAAAATATATTTTTTCTAAAATAATTAATAGTTTTTTTAGTGCTTTTTTGTTATTAGCGTCAGGAATGTTTTGCTGGATTTTAAGTTTAGGAATTATGCTCCCATGGAAGGATAACTCATCCGATCAATTTCAAGTAATAATTGAACAAGGAATGGGTAATCTTTTAAAAAATGGCCATTATATACAATACTACATATGGTATTGTGTTGGAGTAGGAATGATGGCGGGTGTTCTTTCAACAGGCACTTTTGTTATTTCTCTGTTTGTAAAAAATAGAACAGTTGTTATTATTTTTGGGGCGGTATTATTTTATTTGAATGTGTCATATTTACAGAGTATAGCTAAATTCTTCTCTTATTGGAATATGGAACAGATTTTTTATTTTCCTTATGGTAGTCATCTATCTGATTATTGGATTATATTGCGAGCAGTTATTTATGTGATAATCCATATGTATATTTTTACAATAGTATCGTATTGGCAACTAAAAAGGGAGCGAAGAAATGGTTAGAATATGTATGCATATAGTTAAATACAATATAAAAAAATGGAAACAAAATTATAATATACTTCTTGGTTTAATATATCTCCTTATAATTAGTGATATGATGTTTAGACCCGCCAGGAAAATAGTTGAACAATTAGGTTTTTCTCCTAACATATCTTCTTTTTCATTAATATGGAATTCAACATTTTTTATATTATTATTCTTTTTAGGCGTAATTTTATTTTACAGTGATGCTCCTTTTCAAGACTCAATGACTTCTTTTGTGATGATTCGTTGTGGAAAAATCAAATTTATGATTGCACAAATTTGTTATATATTTTTGTTAGGAATTTTAATACCAGGAGTATTTTTCCTCATTCAATATATTTTTTTATTACCAACTGAAGCAGACGGATGGGGAAAATTCTGGGGAACAATTGCACAAACTAATATTGCAGAAGAAGCAGAATGCCGCCTACAATTTGATTATCATATTCTTTGGGAATACGAACCAAAAGAAGCTTTTATAATAACTTTTTTTACATGTATATTTTTAACAACAATTACAGGCTTATTCATATATTTGTTTAGCCTTTTTCAGATGAAAACATTGGGTATTTGTTTAATATCTCTCTTTATTATTCTTCCTAGCGTAGTTGATACACTAAACTATACTACTTTTTACTGGATTTCTCCATATTCATGGATTTGTTTGGATACAACTGCGAAAGAATATAATGGCATACTTCCCTCAGTGAGCTATACATTTTTGATGCTTTTTCTAATTACTATAGTTTTAATTTTGTTAATTATATTGAGAATAAAAAAAGGAAAAGAAAGTTTGATGGTGTAGTTATGATTCGGCGAGGATAATAGTTGTTATGTAGATATTTTACTATAAAGCATATAAGGAGATTGAAAATGAATATAATCGAATTAAAAGATATAAGTAAAAGTTTTTCTGGGAGAAAAGTTCTTAATCAAATTAATTTATCCATAAAAAAAGGAGATATCGTAGGTCTTATTGGAAGAAATGGTTCAGGAAAAACAGTATTAATGAAATGTATTTGTGGCTTTCTAACCCCTGAACAAGGCAGAATTAAATTAAGAGGTAAAAATGTTGATTTTCAAAAAAATAATATAGAAAATATAGGCATTATTTTAGAAACACCAGGTTTTCTTGAACAAGAAACAGCTTTAAATAATTTATGGTATTTAGCAAATCTTAGGAACCTTATTGAAAAAAAAGAAGTAGAAAACGCTATAGAGCGTGTAGGGTTAAACCCCAAAGAAAAAAAGAAAGTAAAAAAATATTCTATGGGAATGCGACAGCGCTTAGGAATTGCACAAGCAATCATGGAAAAGCCCGATATTTTATTGTTAGATGAGCCAACAAATAGCTTAGATGAAAAAGGGGTAGAAACAGTCAGAAAGTTATTTTTGCAATTAAAAAAGGAGGGAATTACAATTTTAATTGCCAGCCATAATATGGAAGATATCTATTGTCTTTGTGATAAAGTATATAGATTGACAGATGGTGTATTGAAAGAAGAATGTATATTATAGTAGTTCATCTTAAATATTATTCTTATCATTGCTTTTCAATTATGAAGCAAAGTATTGATATAATCTAATAAATAATAAAACTCTTTTTCTTGTAATTTTCCAAAACATATCTCCAAGAGATAATCTGTCCCAGAACTGTAGCCTCGAAGCAATGATTGGATGAGACTGAGCATTCAAAACTAAAATCACAGATATAGGACAGATTTTCTCTTGGAGATCGCTTGTTTCACAATACGAGGATATTTTAGTTTCCCTTCCTATTGTAAAATCACAAAAGAATACTTGTAATTTATGACGGAGTTGCATTTACTTTAAAGGCTAATTTTTATATAATATACACATATAGCATAAATCATGATGGATTAGTGTGTGCATTGGTCTGCTTTTTACATTTATTTGCATTTATCTGACAAATCTTGTTCTCTGTGGCTACTTTTTAGCTGTGGAATGAACTGCTGAGATGGATTACTGAGATAAATTAGTGGATTGTCTCATTAATTTTTAGTCAACTAACATAGAAAGTTTTTTCTGGATAGTGCAATTTACAAAAGACAGATTGATGGATAACGAAAGGAGGAATCATGACTAAGGATATGATTAATAACGGGATTAATGCAGCAGATGATAAGTCCCGTATCATTCAGGAGTACGTTCCGGGTAAGCAGATTACGCTTGCTCATATGGTAACTCGTCCGAAGGCTTCGGTTTATAAGAAGCTTGGTCTGCCGGATGATTATCATGATGCAATCGGCATTTTGACGATTACTCCTTCTGAAGCGACAATTATCGCAGCCGATATTTGTACGAAAGCTGCTTCTATCAAGTTAGGTTTTGTAGACCGTTTTTCCGGTTCTGTTATTATTGTAGGTTCTACCTCTAATGTGGAGTCTGCCCTTAACAGTGTTATTACTACTTTTTATAATAAGCTTGGTTTTGATACGGTTTCTATTACGAAGACTTGATAAGGATGACAGCTTTAGTCTGATAAATTGTTTTCCACTTTTCTTGTTGACAGGCTTTTATAATTTTACAGATTTTTATGCAGAAGATTTTATAATCTTAAGAATTTTATGTATTTAAATTTGATTCAAGATTGATTTGGAAATTAATTTGTTAGCGTTATAGATACACTTTAGTTTGGAGATTATTTTTTTATGAAAATTATGTTGATTGGTCCGTCGGCAGCGGGCAAGACTACGCTAATTCAGCGTCTTATTGATGAGGAGATTAAGTATGATAAGACGCAGGCAGTGGAGTATATTGGCAATTTTATTGACACACCGGGTGAATATATGCAGCAGAGGGGATACTGGGGTTCTTTAACCATTACTTCCCACGATGCGGATATTATCGGGCTGGTGCAGGATTCCAGTAGTGAGGATTGCTGGTTTTCTGGCGGGCTTACAAGTAAGTTTGAGAAGCCGGTTGTCGGTGTTATCACAAAGATTGACAAAGACGATTCAAATCCAAAGCAGGCTCGTTCCTATCTGGAGCTTGCCGGATGTACGACTATTTTTGAGGTGAGTTCCTATACCGGAGAAGGTGTGGAGGCTTTGTCTCAGGGATTCCACGATATGGTGAATAAGTACAGAGAAGAGAATAAAGGCCGCTATGCCGATGATTATTTTGATTAGAACAGGGGGTGGTAGGCTTGATTACACTATCAAAGGAGAATGTCGTTGATTATGTGAAATCAAGGCTTAATTTTTTTAATCTGAACGGGGATATTAAGGTTTCCGCTATCGGAGAAGGCTCTGTAGAGGAAGACGGGGATGGTTTTATTAACTTTGTCTATCGTGTTTCTGACGGAGAGCATCATTTGATCGTAAAGCAGTCTACTCTGGAAGCTCGTTCTAAGGGCAGTTTTACTTTGGATTTAAACCGCTATAAGTTGGAATACGATGCTATGAAAATCTGTGCTGCGATCGTACCGGACCTGATTCCGAAGTTATATGACTGTGATGAGGAGAATCGTGTATTTATTACAGAAGATGTTTCCTATCTTCGAATCTCCCGCTTCCAGCTTTTAAAGGGTGTTACTTATCCAAAGCTTGCAGACCAGATTGCAAGATATATGGCAGCAACACAGTTTTACACTTCTGAATATTATTTAGATACAAAACGTTTTCGTGATCTGAGTGTTCATTTCATGAATACAACTATGCGAAAGATTATGGAAGTTGGTATGTTCCTCACAAGTGTTACACCAGAAGATACGGTTGGACGACCTCTTGACCCGGAATTTGTTACATTTTCCAAGAGAATCTGTGCAGACCCTGCTGTTCTCTTAGCAAGACAGAAACTAAGACATCTTTTTATGTCTAAGGGCGAATGTCTGATTCACTGTGATTTACATACCTCTAATATTTTCGCCAGCCAGACTGAGGCAAAGGTTATTGATATGGAATATGCGTTCTTCGGACCATTTGCTTATGATATGGGATATTTTACCGCGAACTTTATTGCACAGTATGCTGCCGCTGCTTTCCGTCCATTTGAGACAGAAGAAGCTCGTAAGAAATTTAAAGCATACTGTCTGTTTATGATTCGTGAAACCTATGTGAAGTATTGTGAATATTTCACACAGTACTGCAAAGAAGATTCCAAAGTCGAATACCATAACATTCCTGGTCTTGCAGAAGACTTCTGCCTGACTACACTTCGTGAATTTATTGGATTCGCTGCAAGTGCAATGCTTGGTCGTATCTGCGATCTTATTCCATATCCGGATTACGATGATATTGACGATTATGTACAGCGTCACAATGCTAAATGTTTCTCTATCATTTTAAACAGGGAAATGCTTGTAAAATGGGAATCTTATAATTCTATTGATGAATTTATCCAGGATATCCTTACTATAGAAGAAATCTACTGTAGAAATATTAAAGATTTGAAATTATAAAAGGGAGGCACATTATGATTATTCTTACAAAGGAAAATATTCTTTCTTACATAAAAGAGCATGTGCCTTCCCTGCAGTTAAAAGAGCCGGTTAAAGTTTCTATGATTGGAGAAGGCGACCTCGGTGAAGACGTGGAAGGTGACGGTTATTGTAACTACGTTTTCCGTGTCAGTGATGCCGATGGATATTCTTATATTGTAAAGCAGTCTACGGAGCACTTAAAGCGCCGTGGGCGCGCCCTAACCCCTACTCGTAACCGCTTCGAGTATGAAATCATGGAACTTCGTGCAAAGATCGTTCCTCAGTACGTTCCGGCGCTGTATCTTGGTGACCCGGAGAATAATGTATTTATTATGGAAGATGTATCAAACCTGAAGTTAATCCGCTTCCAGATGAATAAAAATCATCTTTTCCCGGAACTGGCAAAACAGGGCGCACAATATCTTGCTGCCACACATTTTTATACTTCAGAATTCTATCTTCCAACAGAAGAATACCGCAAGCTGCTCGCTCATTTCATGAATGCAGAACTGCGTGTTGTTATGGAGGATGGTATTTTCCTTCATATTTTTGGCTCCGACCATTACGATGCGGCCTGCGGCCCGGAATTTGAAGAATACTGCAAGTCGATTCGTTTTGACCCAAACCTTGAATTCCAGAGATATAAACTGCGTCACCTCTTTATGAGCAAGTCAGAAACACTGATTCATGGCGATTTCCATACCTCTAATATCTTTGCAGATGATACACATTTGAAAGTTATTGATATGGAATATACTTTCGGCGCACCATTCTCTTATGACCTCGGATTCATCATCGCCAATATTATTTCCCAGGCCTGCTCCGCAGCGTTCCGTCCATTTGATACGGAAACCCACCGGAAGAACTATGTCGCTTACCTCATCTCTCTTATCGAGATGCTGTATACCTACTATATTCAGTTTTTCTTTGAATACTGGGAAAAAGATGCGAAGCTTGAATATAAGATTACAAATGGCTATAAAGAAAGCCTGGCACTTGATATTTTACGAGAATGCTTTGGGTTCGCTGCCTGCGTGAACTTCAGCAGAGTATGTGGTGATATGGATACGGCAGATTTTGACTGTATCAAAGATAATGAGCTTCGAACGAAAGCGAAGTTTGCTTCTGCTACGATTGATAAGATGCTGTTTGAAAAATGGGATTCTTATAATGATATTAAAGAAGTCATTGAAGATATTATTGCTGTAATTTGTTAAGCAAACAACAGACGAAGCCAAGAAACCAAATCATCTATATTTGTGACTTTAGTCGCGGCGTGTTGAATGTTCGCTCCACTCACTCGCATCCAACACTTGCTCCCAGGCCACAAATATAGATGATTTGGTTTTTTGGCTTCTGTTCTGTGGCTGGAGTAGATGAATTAAACAGGGGGGAGAGATTTGGGGACAGAAGCTGATGTCTTCTATTTACCTGAAAATAACTGGGATATAGAGGGGATGACTCGACTCTTTTTTTTGCGATTATCACAGCAATATTTTAATAATTTTAGAGTGATCAGAAAACTTCTACCCTCTCCCCCCAAATCTCTCCAACCACTATTTTAATTCAAACAAAATCCAGTCAAAGACAGCCTGCGAAGAGAGCCTATACCTTATATCTGTGGCCTTAGAGCGAGGATTGAATGAGAGCGGGCAAGCGAACATTCAACCCGCAGTGATAGAGTCACAGATATAAGGTATAGGCTCTCTTCGCAGGCGTCTGTCTATCTAATGAATTAAATAGTAACTTAAATATTATTTAATCTTCACACTCTTTACCTTACTCCATTTACCATAGTACGTTTTAGAACCTGACTTGGTATACGGGCGCATTCGTACATAATATTTTTTCTTACTCTTTAATGGACGAACTTTTGTCTTGGTAACTTTTTGTTTAAATTTACGTTCTATCGTTCCTTTTTTAAAATTGCTCTTTGCACAAAACTGTACTTGATAGCCAGTCACTTTCCTTAACTTCTTCCAGGTAATCGCAAGAGTGCTCTTTGCTGGTGACTTCACAGATTTCAGGGAACCTGTCATTTTTTCTACTGGCAGAAGAGCGCGTTTGGTTGGTTTCTTGGATGCGGTAGTTTTGTTGGATGGCTTGGTATTTGCTGTGGTATTGTTTTTATTGTTGTTGGTATTATTGCTATTATTTCCTGTGTTGTTCGCATTATTGCTATTGTTATTTCCTGTATTATTATTGGAACCGCTATTATTACCATTATTGGTATCTTCCTGATTATTTTCTCCAGAGTTCCCACTATTATCACCCTCTGTTCCATCTGAACATATTGTTCCTGCATAAGAATAAAGATTCGTTGACAAGAGATTCAAATATAAAGCGGGACGCACGCCACAATCATTACTGCTAATACTAACACCTTCGTTCCGTGCATCTCCATACTCCAACATTTCAACTGCACAACATCTAGTACCCGGCGAACGAAGCCACCATCGCACATTCGTTGTATAGTTCTTCACTGCTGACTTAAAACATCCCATTGCATATGCATAAGTACTACATTGGGTTCTTCTGGCTTCATCATTAGTATGAGAATATTTTGCAAAACCGTACTTCTCAGCTTTTTCTGAATATGCTTCTGACTCTGATAATAAAAATATCTTGTCTAAAGTATAACTTCCACCATCTGTTTCATATTGTCTATTATTATCATTTATAACTTTTGTTGTTGTTATAGACTTTTGTTCCTCTGTATTAAACGCTGCATTTATAAAATTTATATTAGTATAATCAATTCCATCCTGATTAACTATTGCTTCCCGTCCATTACCAACTTCCAAAACGCGCCACTTAATTGGCTCATATTTAAAATAATGATAAGTCGAATAATCTTCCCTCCAATTATAATGATTGGAATGATCACTAGTAGCACATATAGCATCTTCCCCCTTCAATCTCCGATACTTGTTCCCATCTATCACAATATCATTATTCTCATCCCAGCCTGTCGCATTTTTTAATTTATTATAAATATCTCCGCTTGTCACCTCACTTTGTGGGTATGCTCCAAACCATACACAATCCCAGGTGACTTTCTGTTTAGCGTTCATAGACGAATCTGCTACAGTTCTCGGATTGTTTAATGTTGTAGCGGCCTGTACTTTATTTAAATTATTTTCTGATTCAATTGGAAACAATCCGAATAAAAGAGTTAATACTAACAATGCTGCTAGTCTTGCTACTTTCCCCATTTTTTTCATTCGTTTTCCTCTCCTTACTTTTTAATTTCCCATCCATTCCTCTGCACTTCCAATGATGTCCTGATGAAGTTTCTGATACAAAAAACATAGCATTTTATAGGGATATTTTCAATAGGTTTTACCAAAACAAAAACAACTCTATCCTATATTCAAAAACTCCAGCCAAAAACAGCCCGAGAAGAGAACCGATACCCTGTATTTGTGGCCTCGGAGCAAGGTTTAGATGCGAGCGCTTTAAGCGAGCATTTAAACCGCAGCGACTAAAGTCACAAATACAGGGTATCGGTTCTCTTCCCGGGCGTCTGTCTCTGGGGTGTCTGCCTCCAGGAAATTTGTCTTTGAATCATCCGTCTCCGGCAGCATCGTCTTTAACGAATTAAACACGCTCTAAAAAGAAAATACGTTAAATTTTGATGTTTTTGTCTTGAATTCAAGACTATCTTTTTCGATTCTGTAAGAATCTAAATAACAGTATGTTTCTCCTGCTTTCGATGCTGCGCTGTCATGAAAACGTACATCGCTGTCTACTTTAACTGTCATATTCCAGGATGGTTCTGTGATTCCTCTGCAGTTATAGAATACATCAAAGATTACAGTTCCGATGTCTTCTCTGATATCTTTGAAAGAGAATGATGGTTCTGCCATTCCTTCTAATCCGTTCATGCGGCACATTCCGATGAAGTTTAAGATGTTCTTTTTGTTCGCTTCTGTGATTGGAATATATGTTTTTCCCATTTTGCTTTTACTCCTGTCCTTCTATATTTTTGTTATATATCTGTTTATATTTTTTCACATTATTTTTGTTTTGTCTATATTAAATTTCAAGAATGCCCGGCATTCTTGCTGCGACCAACTCTGTATTTATTCAGAACTAATTCTATAGATATTTAAATTAATTCACAAGATACCTTTGTGATACTTACTTTATAATCCTCTTTTTTATCTTGCCTATATTAAAATTAGAACTTCTTTTTTCTTGGCACTACTTCCTTTTATAGCCGAAAAAGGCTGCCCGCCCACGGGAATCTTTCCCTCCTGGCCCTGTGTGGCTGAGGCGAAAGCCCGATTCTATGCGGACAACCTTTCTATATACTTAAGTTGATTATAACTACTATAATTAACTATCCATGATGTGAGGGCTTATTACTTCAATAAACTTTCAACAATCTGTGGATGTGGACGTGGAATGATAGAGGTAGATGTTACTTCTCCACTGATTCCTAATTTTGCAAGACATGCATTAACTGCTGATCTTACAGAGGATACTTCTCCTGTGATTACTAAGTATCCTTTACCGCCTAAACCTCTGGCAATTCTTAAGTCAACGATGCTGACTTTGGAAGCCTTTACTGCTGTATCGGCTGCAATAATTGCTGTTAAAGCGGAAATTGTCTCAATTGCGCCAACTGCCTGGATCTGCTGAGTTGGAGTTACTCCAGCAATGGCTGGGAGAACTTCTTCACGAATATTGTCAAGGATATGTGTGTCAATTAAGTAAATTCCACTTACGAGCTCAGCTTTGCTCATAGCAGCTTTTACAGGACCTACATGTCCGCCAACAATAATTACATATTTACCAGGACAAATTGGTGTAGACAGTAATAATTCTACATTACCTGCTTTAACCATTTCATCTGCTGTCTGGATACCAACAGGAATGCTTTTAATTTCTACGAATCCAACTGCTTTTCTCACTGTGTAAACACCATCCTTTATTTTTCGATTGAGATACAACCGTCAGCGATTGCTTTGACTGTACCGCTGATACTAGCATGAATACAAGCACCTAATTTACCTTCTGCAGGCTGAGCGATCACATCGCCCTTTGCAACGGTATCACCAACACTTACACACGGAACTGCAGGTGCGCCGATGTGCTGTCCTACAGGAATAGATACATGATCTATCTCTGTTGTTAATTCTGTCAGAGGAGCTGCAACGTTGTATTTTGTCAGTCCCAGACGAGCGATTAACTTCTTGATAGGGAATCGTTTGTACTCTCTCATTGGATGTACTGATTCTGGCTGGTTATGCAATGTACTCTTAATACCCTGTTTTGCCATGATACCTTTCAGTTCATGATTTACTTTCCAAGGCTGGAGGTTCATGATACATGCATACTGGCAAAGACGGCATTCTGAACATAAGAATGCGATCATTGGTGTATCAGAACCATCGCATAAGCTTCCGTAGCTTGCAAATCTGATAGTCTTGTTTGGTTCAATTCTATGTCCGATCAGATGACGAGGACATACTTCTGAACACATACTACAGTGACAACATGCAGCTTTTGCCATATGAAGCATCTTAGGTATTGGAAGTTTTACATCCTGAATCAATGGATGGTCTTCCGGTAACACGATTAAGCCTTTTGTTGTTTTTGTAATCTTAGAATCTAACGCAACATGTTTACCCATCATAGGACCGCCGTTAATTACGACATATGGTCCGTTTACGGTAACTCCTCCAGCGAGGTCTAATGCTTCTTTTACTGTCATACCAAGTGGTAATTTTAAAGTAATGTGGTTCTTTACTTCACCAGCAAATGTTACATAAGAATCTGTAACTGGTTTGTCTTCAAAGTAAGCATTGTAAATGTTAAGCATGGTCTCTACATTGGAAACGATAACGCCACACTGTAGAGGAATTCCACCTTCTGGTACAATTCTTCCCGTAACTTCGTATACTGTAATCTGTTCATCACCAGCCGGATAGAAGTTTGGAAGGAGATGAAGGCTGATGCCTTCATACTCTCCCAAGAGCTGGTTAAAGCTGTTAATTGCTGCTTCATAGTGACCTTTTAAGGCAATTACACCCTTGTCTGCACCTACTGCTTCCATGCAGAGCTTTAATGCATCAAGAATTTTCTTTGTCTCAACGGCCATAAGCTGCTGATCGACTCTTAATAAAGGTTCGCACTCAGCACCATTAATGATGACATATTCAGCCTTAGCATTCATTTTTACATGAGTAGGAAAACCTGCACCACCGGCACCAACGATACCGGATTTTGCAATGATATCAATAAGGTTTTTTTCCATTTAACTCACCTCTTAATTATTTCATTCTGATATGGAGACCGTCCTGTAATACACATCTTCTCTTACGGCAGAATGATTTAGCAGATGTTAAACCTTCACCTGTAGGTCCGGCAATTGTGAATGTTGTATATCCCATTCCGCCAACACCGATACCTGCATAAGATGGGCCATTCTTTACGAAAATAGTTGTTTCGATTTCTTTTGCCATCTTTGTAAGTTTATCTACATTCTTAGAATGCATCATAGCTGTATGTCTGTTACCATGTTCTACTTCTACAGCGAAGTCGATAGCTTCGTCTACGTTAGGAACACGAACGATAGGAAGGATAGGCATCATTAACTCGATTTGTACGAATGGATGATCCTTAGGAGCTTCCATGATGATACATTTAACTTCTGGTCCAACCTTGATTCCAACTTTGTCAAGGATGTACTGTGCGCTCTTACCTACGAAGTTAACAGCTGGTTTCTTTCTGTCTTTTGTTACGAGATCAACCATCTTTTCGATGATTTCAGGATCTTTTACTTCGTATGCGCCATTGTTCTTCATGTTGAAGATTAAGTAGTCAGCGATCTGATCTACAGCGATAACTTCTTTCTCTGCGATACATGGAAGGTTGTTATCGAAAGAACATCCGTTAACGATATCCTTAGCTGCTTTTTCGATATCAGCTGTCTCATCTACTACTACTGGAGGGTTACCAGCACCAGCTCCGATAGCTTTCTTACCTGTTGACATAACTGCTTTAACGATTCCAGGACCACCTGTAGCAACAAGCATACGAACCTTTGGATGGTTCATCATGATATTTGTGTTTTCGATAGATGGTTCTTTAACAGTTACGATTAAGTTTCTAGGAGCGCCCAGCTCTTCTAATTTAGCGTTCAGTTTTTTGATTAACCAGATGGAAACGCCTTTTGAACGTGGATGTGGGCTGAATACTACAGTGTTTCCACCAGCAAGCATTGCGATGGAGTTACAGATAACTGTTTCTGTAGGGTTTGTTGTAGGAGCGATAGCACCAATTACACCGAATGGACAGTACTCAACTAATGTAAGTCCGTCATCACCTGATAAAGCTTCTGTTGTTAAATCTTCAACACCTGGAGATTTAACTGCTGCTAAACGGTTTTTGATTACTTTATATTCATAAGCACCCATTCCGCTTTCTTCTACAGCGAGTTTACTCATGTACTCAAGATTTTCTTTTGTACAAACAACTTCTCTGATACCTTCAACGTATCTCTGTCTGTCAGCCATGGAATGGTTCATATATTCTTTCTGAGCTTTTGCGGAAGCTTCAATTGCCTCGTCCATAGTATCAAAGATACCATATCCATATTCGCTTTCGCTTGAGCCAGTCTCAACATCGTTTAATACTTTTTTAACGACTTTTTCAATTAATTCAACATCGATATTCATTATGCTTTTCCTCCTTGCATTTTTTCTAATGCGTATGTCGCTACTGCCATATCCTCTTCAGCGGTTCCACCACTTACTCCGATGGCTCCAATTACTTTGCCATCTTTCTTAATTGGATATCCGCCTCCAAAACAAATAATTCTGCCATCACCAGAATTATGAAGACTCCACAGGCTCTCACCTGGTTTTGTCACATCAGCAAGATCACATGTCGGACACTTTAAAGCACAGGCAGTGTATGCTTTATCCTGAGACACCTTTGTACTGATCAAAAGGGTTCCTTCCATGCGCTGGAAGTACAGTAAGTTGCCACCTTCATCTACTGCGGAAAATGCAACAGGAACACCAATCTCTTTTGCCTTTTCTTCTATGAATCCAGCCATCTTTTTCAAGGTTTCAATTGACATATCCATGCTGTCTTCTTCCTTTCCCATAGCTCCTAAGGTTTTCACTACCTGTCGTACTGTGTCTTTTAATTCTTCGATCTCCTGATTTTTTGCTCTTGCCTCTTCGAGACGAGCCATTGCAAAGCACGCATCTGATAAGCGATTGATATATTTGCGTAACTCCTCACGAACAGGAACCTGCTTTGCGAGTGCTGTAATTATTCTCTCTGCACGTCTTACAACAGTTCTTGCAACGTGTAAGGCTGCGGAGGAAGGATTAACTCCAGGTACTACGAATTCTCGCATCAGCCCGTTCACTTCGGTGGATTTGTCAATGATATTTTCGAGGTATTTGATATCAGCTTCCCCGATCTTATCTTTAAGCATTTCCATTCCTCTTGCATCACTGGCTAATTCAGCACCTGCCTGGAACATCCTCTTCTGAATATGATTAATATATTCTTTTATTTCCGGTGAGTCAGTCAGGGTATAGGCAACTCCCAGAGAAGAGATTGCTTCATCGACAGTTCCGTAAGCATCAACGTTTAAACTGTCTTTGTCAACTCTGGAACCACCATAGAGACCCGTCGTTCCTTTATCACCTGTCTTTGTATAAATATTGGACATTATATTCACACCCTTAACACTGTGATATCTCTACGGTATCGACAATGCCGATAATCGCAGCATCTACTGGCAGGTCAGTCTTTTTACCATTTGACATACGTGCGGAACTTCCGCCTACGACAATTACGGTTTCTCCATCGCCGGCTCCAACAGTATCAACAGCAATTTCTGTCTGTTTCTTTGCTGTAAGATCCTGATTAATCTTCTCAACAATAAGAAACTTACTGCCGGTCAGGCTTGGAGTCTTAATAGTCGAAACTACTGTACCAATCACTTTACCTAAATACATGTCTTCACCTACTTACTCTTTTACAATCGTAATTCCGCGATTTAAAGCTTCATCTTTTGCAAGACCGGTAACTAATGCATCCTGTCTTACAACGATTGTCTTAAATCTCGCATTCTTTGCTATATCGACTCTGCCGATTACTTTTTTGTCTAACTTTACACTGCTCGGTGTTTCCACTTTTTTGACTGGCTGGCTTACTGACTGTACTGCTGGCTCCATCTTTGTGGAAACAATTCTGTCTTTCTTCGGTGCCGGCTTACTGTTATCCAGTGCCGGGAGAGACACCTTTGCAGAGAAAACTTCATTTACTTTACTGCACAGACTATAGTCTGTAGTCAATGTGATTCCGTATGCGAGCATATCTTCAAGATTATGTCGCATTTTCGCTTTATAAGCTTCTGTTACTTTAAAGCCTAACTGCTCTCTTACCTTGTTATCCGGACAGCAGCCATCAATTGCTGCCACGATTGGCTTTCCTGTAGCCATCGCTCTGGAAATCATATTGGTAAGAAGATTATCACTGATACAATTTGCAACCTTTGCGGCTGTATTAATTGTCAGCGACGGAATAATTACAAACTGACTGTCATCTACAATCTGTCTGCCGTTAACCGGAGCGCCTTCAACATAAATGGCATCCGGACCAATATCATTCCTGATACGTTCTTCTGTAATTACTTCTCCTGCTGCCTTTGACAGTACTGCTGTCAATGTCCAGCCATCCTTTTTTAGTTCATTTAAAGATGTTACTGCATCTTTATAACCAATTAAGGCTCCGGAGAAAAGAACAGTAGCTTTCTTACAAGCCTGTGCGTATCGTAAGATGACCTGGTCTGAAATATATTCCACAATCGTTGCCATAAGCGCATCTTCAAATTCTTTTCTATTCATCATGCCACCTATTGCTTATTGCAGTTCATGGCAATTCCTAATGGAGTAACCAGTAAAGGTTCTTTCGGCTTAATCGTCTTAACCCCTGTTTCCTTCTCAAAAACACTTTCGAACTTCTTAAAGCTGCAGGCACCGCCTACTACATAAATAACGTCCACATCGTATCCTTCGATAAAACGGGCAACGATTGCTGCCATCTTTTCAATTACCGGTTTAACCACAGGAAATACCAGCATTTCCTGTTTCGGATCTTTTTTGATTCTCTCGGCCTCTTCAAAGGAACATCCAAGGCTCCCAGCAAGTACCAGAGTCATGTGTGTTCCACCTGTAGGCTCATCTGCGGTAAAGATAACCTTTCCGTCTTTGAGAATACTGATACCGGTTGTTCCACCACCGACATCCACGACTGCTCCGTCCGTAATACCAAGAACAGAAGCGGCTGCTGTAGGCTCGTCAATGACATTGACTACATCCAGTCCAACAGACTCGACTACGTTGGAAATTACCTTTACGTTTCCAGAAATAATTCCCGGCGGAATGGCTGTGGCAGCTTCGTAAAACTCCACTCCCATCAGATCTTCCAGCTTGGCTTTCATATTTCTGACCGCTCTGGATGCACCCATGAAATCCACAACGATTCCATCCCGTACAACCGTGGACGGATAGGAAGCCCCGGCAATTGGTGTGTTGTTGGAATCTACAACAGATACTACAATGTTGGCGGTTCCAAGATCGACACCCAATCTCAAATCCCCTTCATAGGGACGAAATTCTTCATTTTTGATAAGCTCCGAAAATCCAACTAAAACGTTATTGTAATCGTTCATGTGATCCCCTTATTTATTCTAATGTTCGAATACCGAATCATTATTGTCAGGATTGCATGTGTCTGTCTCGGTATCCACATGCATCCATTGCGCATATTTGTATGTACTAAATGTACGTTATTATTGATACTATCGCAGGAAAGGCTGAAGGCCTTTCCTGCCTGATTACTGATTTATAATCCAGAGCCGATTATTCCGACTTATTTGTTATCGTTATTATCGGTGTTCTTTTTTCTTCTGGATCTGCTTCTTCTATTTCCTGTTGAAGTCTTTCCCTTAGGAGCGTCTGCCTTTTTGTCAGTTTCCTTTTTCGGTTCAGTCTTTTCAGATTTTGCTTCCTCTGCTTCTGCTTTCTCTACTGGAGTCTCTTCTGCTGGAGCTTCTGGTGCAGGTTCTTCTGCTTTTGGCTCTTCTACAGGAGCTTCTTCCACTGGAGTCTCTTCTACAGGAGTTTCCTCAGCAGGTTCTTCTGCTTTCGGTTCCTCTACAGGAGCTTCCTCTTTGACCTCTTCCGTTTCAGGTTCCTCTGATGTTGGCTCTTCTTCCTCAGGTTCTTCCACTACAGGCGGTTCAGGTGCTTCCTCGGTCACTACCTCAGCCTTTGGTTCAGTTTTTGGTTTCCAGTTCTTTACGAGTACCGGTTTCTTTGTATCTCCTTTTGGACGATAACCTTCTGCAAGAGCAATTTCTCCTCCAACAGTCTCTCTGTTGTCTACGAGTAATTCTCTCATGCCATCTGCCGGTCTTGCTTTTAACAGTGTACTCTTTGTTCCACTTAAAGAACCGTTAACTGCTTCTGCCGCTTTTTTGCCTGCTGCGATTGCTGCTCTACATGCTCCGACGTTACCTTCTACCTTTACAGTACACATTCCGCCGCCCTTTGCATATTCATATCCAAGCAGTTTTACGTTAGCAGACTTTACTGCTGCATCTGCTGCTGCCACACAGGCAGCTAAACCAAAGGTTTCGATGAAACCAAGACATTTATTGTTAGACACCTTCACACCTCCTCACATTTCAGAATTAATTAATTGTAAAGCCTTAATCCAGAACTTTGAATGGCATTTTCTTTACCAGTCTTGCGGCATTCGCGCCAATCTTCCGGAACAGCTCTGTCTGATATAACTTAATCTTAAAAAGAGGGGCCGCTTTATCCAGCTTCTCATGCTGAAGAACAATGCCTTCTTTGCTGATACCAACGCCCACCCCTAATCTTGAATTCAAGCTGGCATTATGTGCAAGTTCTAATACGGAACTGCAATGCTCTGCCTGAACATCATAGGGGATGCCTTCCTCCTCGATTCCAAGAAGGACGCTGACAAAATCAGCTTCAGAAAGGTGATCACAGTCATAAAAAACTTTCACTGAAGGTCTGTTATCAATTACTGTATTGCTTCCTTCCATAATTGTCTCCTATACATCAGCACAAGACATCGCAAGTCCTGTTGCTACCGCATTACGAGGACCTTCGCATCCGCGAATGTTTCCCCGACCAGCTACTATATTATATTGTGATAATGCATCAGTTACGAGAGTCGGCACCTCGAAGTCGAGTGCAGAACCACCTACTAATACTACAAATTCGATGTCTCGTACATTACCGGTAGGACTAACCTTCGCCAATGAACGAATCGCATTTGTTACGAATACCTTTTTCTTTGCATTGGTTCTTACCATCTTAATCTTTTCCATGGAATCCTGTCCCTCAAGCGGAACTAACTCTCCATCTTCCTTGACTAAGACAACCTTTGCGAATACATTCGGATCTAATGGCTGTTTAAAGAACTGTACGGTTCCATCTTCATGACGAATATGGAAAAGACTTTCAACCTTTGCGAGAGAATACTTTTTAATATCTTCTGCTGTATTGAAATCTTCCAGTCCAAGTTCGGACTGAATCAGTAAAGTTACCATGTTTCCGGCCCCCGCCAGATGCACGAGCTTTACATTGCCGTCTCTGTCTTTAATTGAAGCATCCGTTGATCCTGCTCCCATATCTACTATGGCGAGTGGTACATTTGTACCCGGTGTAGTTAAAGCTCCTTTAATAGCCATATCTGCCTCAACACCGCCAACATATACAGGGATTTTTAATCGGTCTGTCAATTCTTCCGCGATCATCTTCATCTGAAGACGGTCTGCCTTAACCATGGCAGCAATTCCTACTGCACTTTCTAAAGAAAATTCATTTGCGAGACCACCTTTAATCTTCTGAGGATTATAAGTATCTACAGCAAGTAAATCCTGAATTTTGATATCTTTTGGATGCTGGTTTGTAAGATTTGACATAACCTGACGAACTTTTTCAAGCATACCGCCGGCATTGGTGCCAGGTTCACCTTTAATATCTTCGATGACTGGAACGCTATTTACAGCTTCCATCATCTTCTCGGCTCCCTCTTCTACGCCAACGATTACTTTTTTCTTTGCGCCTATAATCTCAATAGAACCGGCAGGGATACGTCTTTCTTTTACGTCTCCTTCCGGTGTTTTAATGACAACGGCAGAACGATTTCCGATTAACGCGCGGGCAATCGGTACAACCTGTTTTGTATCTTCCGGGGACAGTTTGAATAATGTTGCGATACCATATGGGTTAGAGAGTACTTCGACAACTCCGCCAACAGGTGCAACTTCTACTGCACATAACATTCCGAGAGGTACTTTATCAATCATACCTACCTCATCAACGATAGGAATCTTCTTTTCAAGCCTGTTGTTAATCAAAACGCCATCATCGCGCTGGACAATGGCACCTGTAATGTTAAATATTTTGTTATATCGGTTAATGAGTGCAGCGGCAGCTTCAAAGGAAACTTCTGCCGGAATAACCACAATTACATCTCCGCCATCTTTGACAGTATCTAATCTGTCGATGCGCTGAGATATTCCAACACCAATCCCAACACCCCCTGGAGTATTGGGATTGTGTCCAATCATAGTAGATTCCGTGATAATAGTTTCGGTAATAGTCTCCATAGCGACATCACCGATAACGGGAGCGGCTTCATTAATACGAACTTCATCAAGATCACTGATTTCAAAACCAACTTCATCAAGGGCATTCTTCAGTGACTGAAAAACTCCGTGTATGTTCTGTTTCGTTCCTTTAATTCCAGTAGTACCTGTAATACCACTCGAAAGGAATGTCACATTTTTACCATCGATTCTGGCAATCGCAGTTTCCGTTGTTGCATTGCCAATATCAACGCCCGCAACTAATTTCACTTCTCATACCTCCGTCGAAATCAATCAACTAATTATTTTTTTAAACGGTTACGTTTTTCGTAAATGTCTGCAGCTTCTTTAACGAAGTTACCACTTACTGTAGCACCGTATTCGTTGATTAACTCATCACCGATTGCATATAATTCAGCTTTTGTTGAACGATATGGTCTAAGAGCGTTATAAATCTCAAGAAGTCTTGCATCAGGTACTGGGATTAATTCACCAGCTCTTCTTAAGTTCGTTGCGAAGAATCCACGTCCTGCAGATTCAGCAACCTGAGCCTGTAATTCCAGAGTTTCTTTTGTGATACGGAAATCTTTTGCATCTAACTTTCCATCAATAACTCCCTGTAAAGTTAAATCATTTAAAGATTTTCCAGAAGCACTCTTGATTAATTCTGGTTTTTTCTCTCCCAGTGGGTAATCCTCAACCGTAACCTTGCTTTCACATTCGCAGGCTGCGGCAGAACCCTGCATGTTTTTCATAACTTCCTGCATAATCTGTCTTACTAATAATTCCTGATCCACGATTGACACCTCCGTCTATTTAAATACAACTTTAAGAGCTTTAGGAGCCTTATCTCTGTCTGCATGCTCTGTCTCTTTGATATGCAGTACAGCGGATAAAGCCTGGAATTTCGGTCTTGCCATCTGGTCATTCTTTACAGGTACCGGATTTGGTGATTCTCCTTTAGCGTACTGAGCAGCGTTTTTACCGATTGCTCTGTATGTTTCAAGGTCGATCAGTGGGCACTGTGGGAATAACTCTAAGTTAGACAGCGGTGGAAGGTCTTTCTGATGGATTACAGTAGTACCTTTGGACTGAATTCCAATTCCGATGCCTGAACCTGATAATTCAGCAGCATCATGAGCGATGAAAGATACATCGGATGTTCTGTAAACTTTAACGATTCTACAGGAAACACCTTCTTCTTCCAGACCAGCCATAACCTCTTTTACAATATCTGCATGAGGAATACCTACGATATTTGTTGTCTGAGATTCTCCAAAAGCAGGAGCTAAACCTAAAACAACTTCGTTAGGATTTGTGCCTTTTTCTGCATCACCGATTTCAGTAATCTGCATTCCAGGGCACTCATAAGTTTCTCCCTCTACAGCAGAAGCTGCGGAAGTATCTGCAGTATTCATTTCTTTAAGAACTTCAGCGATAACACTTTTTAATAATTTTTCATCAATTGCCATTATGGTTCACCTTCCTTACTCGATTAAAGCTTAGCCGGATCTACTGCAGTACGGATATCAGAAATCTTCTCCCAAAGTTCTGGGCTGATCTGGTAACCTGTCATAGGTCCTTCATAGCAGTTAGGGCTGTTAACAGCAGAAATTACATGGAATTTATCATCAAGCATGGAAGCTGTATGTAAGTAGTCACCAACAACTTTAGCTTTCTGAATGTTGAAGATAGACTCAGCAACGTCTTCAAATCCACCCTTGTAAAGAGCTTTAACGAAGTCGATACCTGTAACTCCACGATCAAGCATATCTGTAGCAGCTTTAAGGTCAGCTACAACGTCACGGTCAGGCATATCCTGTGAACCACGAGCGTATGTGGCAGCTTCAACTTCTTCGTCTGTAATTTCAGGTAAACCTAATTCACGGAACAGTGCCTGAATAGCTTTTGCAGCTTTATTACGTGCTGCAACAACTTCTTCTTCTCTTGCAGGAAGAAGACCAGCATCAACTCTTAAGTCACGCTGAATTACGCACCAATCATCATAATCGTCTGCATCCCAGTTGGATCCTGCGAACATGTTATCATAGTTCGGTGTGGATGAATATCCGGAACAGATGTAGTCAGTTCCTGGAATAAACTGTGGAATAGAACGAGCAACTCTACGAAGATCAGAGTGTGTAAATGACTGGTCATTAGAGGAAGCGTTCTCAAGGTCAAGCATAGCGGCAATTAAGTTCTCACATGCAACGGCGCGGATACCACCAGGTACAGCGGCAGGTACACCGATACAGGATACAGAACCATTCTGTGTTCCCTGAACACCAGCACCACGAGTAACACCGAGGCATCTAGCCTCAAGGTAAAGCATAGACTTTCCTTCTGCCATACCCATCTGAACCTCTGAACCAGTACCAGATGTAAATCTCATCTTAACACCACGAGATGCGTAGCAGGATGCTAAGAAAGCTTTTGACCAAGGAGTATCATCACCATCCATGAATACGTCTTCAGTTCCGTATACGGATACTGTCTCGGCGTAAGCGGTGTAACCTCTCATACCTAAGTCAAGCTCTGTAGCTTCTTCTACAGCACACTGTGTAAGGATACCAGGACGTCCAACGTTAGCACCTAACATAATAGCGATAGCATTAAATGGAGCATAACGTACAATACCTACTGTTGTCTCCATCTCTGCAAATCCACGTACAGCAGCTTCTGCTGCATCTGCTGCGATCTGAACCATGTTATCCTTTACGTTTGTAACGTGGCACTGGTTAGCTGGTTTTAAACGACATCTCATCTTGGTAATACCCATCATAGCTTCAAGTACGCTGAGGTTACCAACGATTTCTACTAACTTAGCAGGTGTAACTGCTGTAGTATATTTTAAGCACTCCTGTCTGTTAACATTAATGTCAACTAACATACGCGCAATCTCCAGAGAGTCTGTAGCCATTGCTTCTTCTGCAAAGTCAAGATTAATGGCATATCTTGCGATGAATGCGTCAAGCATGTCGAATTCATCTTTTGTTTTTCCATCCATTTCAACAACTTCGCCGTTGACGATCTTGATAGATGGAGTTGGGTCGAATGGGCTGTTCATGGCAATAAAGCCTACTTCTGGCCATTCCTTTGCATAACCATCCTGATTAACAGGTCTTTGATCTAAATACTCAAAACGTTTACTTCTCACGGTCTCAACACCTCTCAAATTCCAATTAGACTATCTTTTACCTTCAATATATATATTCAAAATAAAAGTATTACAATATCCAACTGCAGGCTCTCACCCCCGCTTTGTGGATATCTCTTACTCTAATTCCCTATATGGCTCTCACCCCATATAAAGAACTTTAAAAATCAGATTGTTAATCTTAGATATATGGAACTGTACCGGATTCCAGTGGTTCGTTTGGCTCTAAAGCTTTAAGTAACTGCTTACCAACTTCTCTTGCACCAATGATAGCCTGTCTAACTGCTCCTGAATCTCCTGTGAAGAAGAAGTTAACCTCGTTAGAGAAGGATGTTCCACCATTACCAGGTGTAGCGATAGAAATAGGATCGATTGTAGCTGTCTTAGAAGCTGTATCGGCTAATACGATACCAATACCTGAAGGAGCTCCTACAGTGATACCAAATGCTTTACCAACAACTGCGCCGAATGCTTTCTCTAAGCAGTAAGAAGCACGTGCTGTGTACTGGAACTCAAGATGTCCAGCGGAGTTTCCGTATACATCACCAAAGTGTTTTCCAACGAAGCTTAATGCAACTTCTACAGCTCTTCTAGCATCGGATACGTCTTCTGCACCAAATACAACTAAGCATCCATGTCCAGCGCCGCCTTCTGTATCACGTGGGCACTCGATTAAGCAAACTTCTGTGTTTGTAGCTTTAACAGCTTCATCACAAGCGAAGATCTGAGGACCTGCACCTGTACGGTCTGCGATGATACCGATTGAACGGTACTTAGGATCAATCTTTAATAATTCATGAACACTGTAGTCAAGGTTAGCGATTACTAAACCAATTGTATGTCCCATTGCTGTTCCAACATACTCTGTTAAACCGCAAAGGTCTTCATTGATTCCCTGAGGAGCTTCGCAAGCCATGCTCTGTGCAGGAGCTTCTGTGCCACCCATCTTTTTCATAACTTCGTCCATGATTTTAGCCATCATTTCATCTTTCATTGAATTATACCTCCATTAATAATTGATCAGACAAGGACTAACTCTATTGTGGTAAGATCTTTTCTACGTCTGTATGTGGTCTTGGGATTACGTGGCTGGAAACTACTGTACCAACTTTATCTGCAGCAACTGTACCTGCGTCTACAGATGCCTTAACAGCTCCTACGTCACCTCTTACCATAACTGTAACTAAACCGGAACCGATCTTTTCGTATCCTACTAATGTTACGTTTGCTGATTTAACCATGGCATCGGCTGCTTCGATTGCGCCAACTAAACCTTTGGTTTCAATCATTCCTAAAGCTTCTTTCTGCATAATTGACCTCCTTATAAAATTCTTATCTGCCCTGTGGTTGATTTGTTCAGGCAGAATATATTTTGGTTGATTTACAGGATAGTATCATTATATAGCAATTTTCACAAAATTACTTGGCTAGTGCCTATAAATTTTAGCTTTTAAACACATATAAACTCATGTATTTATTTATTTTCATGATACTTTGTTGCCATTTTTACCACAGGGTAGCAAATGATTCTGTATACAAACGCTACTATTTTGCAATATGATCAAGAATTTTATTAATATCTTCTGCTGTAACCTTTCTAGGGTTAGCCTGTGTACATGCATCAGCCAATGCACGACGCACAATTTCTTCTCTGTGTTTATTAAATTCTTCTACACTGACGCCACATTCGGACATACACTGTGGACGATCCATATATTTTAACAGACGCTGTATCTCTGCAATCAGATTAGCCACACCAACTTTAGGTGTAGGAGCTGGCAGGCCAACGATTCTTGCCATCTTCTGATACTTCTTTGCTGCGTCATTGCTGTGTTTTGCGCCTTCTCTTGCCATATCGGCATTAAATTCAATAACATAAGGAAGCACTAACGCATTGGCTCTTCCGTGTGGAATGTGGAAGATAGCTCCTAAAGCATGGGCAATACCGTGGTTTACACCAAGATTTACAAGGTTAAATGCCATACCTGCAAGACAGGATGCTCTGTGCATCTTATCTCTTGCCTTAATATCATAACCATTGCGGTAAGCGCGTGGAAGAAATTCAAAAGCAAGCTCTGCAGCTTTCTCTGCTAAACAGTCAGAGCAATCGCTCGCTGTCTCAGAAACATAAGCCTCAAGAGCGTGGGTAATAACATCCAGTCCTGTATCCGCTGTAATAAACGGTGGCGCTGACTTAACAAGTTCCGGATCAAGGATAGCAATATCAGGCATAAGGCTCTCATCGATCAATGGAATCTTAACCCCCGTCTTACTGTCTGTTACTACAGCAAACTGTGTAACTTCGGAACCTGTACCACTTGTTGTCGGCAGGGCAATCAGTTTGATCTTCTTCTGATTATCAGGATTCTGCTTCTCTTCAATCTTCTTAGCCATATATACAATAGCTTTCGCCGCGTCAATGGAAGAACCTCCTCCAAGAGCAACTACGATATCACAGTCCTTATCCTGCAAAAATGCGATACCCCTTTCAATCAGATCCATTGGTGGATCAGGGACTACTTCGCTGAAAACGGAAACTTCTTTGCAATTAGACAATTTTTTCAAAATCATGTCTGCCATTCCTGAATCTACCATGAACTTGTCAGTAATCAGGACCGCATTCTCGTCTTTTTCTTCAAGAAGTGCGTCGATGGCATCCTCACTGAATAAAACTTCAGTGGAAAGTTTAAACCGTTTCATTTTCCTCCTCCTTTCTGTTTCTGTACTTTTCTCTATACTCAGATGGCGTTAATCCAGTCTTCTTTTTGAAGGCCTTACTGAAGTAATTCGCTTCATTGTACGCCAGATCCAAGGCAATATTAAGCACCGGAATATCTGTGTTGACCAGCATTTCTTTTGCCAGGTCCATCTTCCGGTCTGTCACATAGGTGATGAAATTCACACCCATTTCTTTTTTGAATATCTTACTTAAATAATAAGTACTGATATTCACATGGTTTGCAACATCCTCTAAACTGATACCCTTCTTTAAGTTTCTCTCTATGTAATCAATAACGGCCTTCATACCGCCTTCTGAAAGCTTACCTTTGATATTCATCTTATCAAAGAGAATGTCTACCATCTTGATAATTTCATTATAGGCATCATGCTTATTATTATAGAGAAGATACTTAATCTTAAGCTTCTCCATCTGAACTACAAGTTCGTTCGTATCTGTGATTCCAAGCTCCTCACTAATACGCACAACTGCCTTTGCAATCTCCTGTAGTCTCTTTGATATAATATTAACATCATGCTCCTCTAAGTATAACTGGTCTATGTACTCTCTTAAAATGTCTACAGAAGCTTTGTAAGAGCATTTTTTTAATTCCATTTCGAACTTTGAAAGCAATTTATTACTCTTTCCGGTCTGTCGTCCCTCTCCTAAACGGCTTGCAAATGACTTCACGGACTCAAGTAAAACCTCTTTTCTGATAGGTTTGAGCAGGAAATCATCAACCTTCAACTTTATTGCTCTGTGTGCAATATTAAAATCATCATATGCCGTTGTTATAATAATAACAGCCTTTGGAAGTTTTTTCCTTGCATATTTGATAACTTCCATACCATCCATTCCAGGTATGTTAATATCTACCAGCATGAGATTGATATCTTTTGAATCAATCATCTCTACTGCCTCGAAGCCGCTTTTCGCTTCTCCGACAATTTCTACATCCAGAAGATTCTCCTCAAGAAAAATCTTCATGGAGGTTCTTTCTAATTCTTCATCCTCAACAATTAATATCTTATACAAGTCAACTCTGCCTTTCTATTCCTGTACCAATGGCACTTTTATTGTCACCTTCGTTCCAAGAGAAGGTTTATTTTCACTTTCAATGGATAACGCATATTCATTTCCAAAATAATGAATCAGTCGGGAATTGATATTATAAAGTCCTACAGATTCCTTTTCATTATCTTTATACGCATCCCCGCGTAAAACGCTGACTATTTTTGACTGGGACATACCATCACCATTATCAATAATGTCAATGCATAAATCTCCATCTTTCTCGCTTCCATTCACTTCGACCATTCCACCGGATGCCTTATTCTCAACTGCATATTTAATGGAATTCTCCACAAGTGTTGTCAGAGATAAAAATGGAAGCTTCACACTGTAATATGCCTCCGATATATTAATGGAATACTGCAGCCTGCTTCCCAGGCGAATCTTCTGAATCTTAAGATAATTCTGCACATGGGTCAGTTCCTCTCTGAGTGGGCTTAATGGATCTCTGCTCTTTCTCAAAATGTAGCGCATCATATCCGCAAACGCATAGACAACATCCTCCGTCATCTTCGCATTCTCAAAGAAAGCAAGTCTTCCTATTGTATTCAATACATTAAAAAGAAAATGCGGATTGATCTGATAATGTAAAGCTTTCAACTCAATATCACGAAGAGACTTCTCCATCTCAATACGAAGCTTCTCCTCCTTCATGAGCTTATAATCCTTTTCGCGAAGCTCTGCATTTACCTTATTTGCATATTCTCTCTCCACAGAATAATTATAGCTGTCACAGATAATCTGTGCCACAGCCTCAATCTTCTCCACAGATACCTCTTTTACCTGGCTGTAGAGCTCAACCAATTCCTGATTGTCCTTCCAATCCTCGCTTTGTGTCGTAATCTTCTTTAAATCTGCAAAATCTGTGCTGGTAACCTGACCTGCCAGAAACGCTCCAACATACTGTCCCTTTATCATAATCGGAATCGCAAAATCAATTAGCCCAGCATGACATATGTACACATAAGCTTTCCCAATTCTTCTTGCCTTCCGTCCTCCACAGGCATCGCAGTAATAGCACTTTTCACGAAATGCATCCAGTTCACGAAGACGCTTGCAAAAAGGTGTAAAATTACTCTGCTTTGTAATCGGAGTTCCGTTGCAATCCACCGTCACAAATGCCAGATCTGTAGCCTTCGCCCAATTATCCTGTAAAGTTTGAAGTTCTTTTACATCCACCACGTCTTCAATATAAATATTATTCTTTTCCGTCAATCTTCTGTCCTCCAAACATCGGCATTATCCCAACCTCATCGGTCAGAAATTAATGGTTTTTCTTCCTTCTATCTTTTTTATTCAAATAGCGGCAGGCCTTCTCTGCACAATTACAGGCATCTTCCGTATAACAGTCTGCACCGATTGCCTTTGCCTGCCTCTCCGTCAGAAAATAACCACCTACCATAAAATAAAACTGATCCCGGATACCTTTCATCTCAAATTCTTCAACAACAGCTCTCATATCTTCTTCAGAATGCGGCATGATACCACTTAAACATACAATCTGAGCATGACTGCCTACTGCCTCCTCCAGAAATCTTCTCGGTGAAACATCCACGCCCAGATCAATAACCCTTATATTCTTACTCTCCATCATAATCTTAACAAGATTCTTTCCGATGTCATGTAAGTCCCCTTTTACTGTTCCTATTATAACTGTCCCAATCTCCTTTTTGGCACGTCCGCCACTGTAATGGCGCAGAGTAGAAACGCCCCTTTCCAATGCGCGGGTAACGCTCAAAATTTCTGGCACACCAACTTCTTCTTTACGAAACTTGTCCGCTACCTGTTCCATTCCGGCTAAAAAGCCATCTTCCAGAATCATCTGCGGGTCTGTTCCCTCTTCTAAAGCCATCTTGACCAAGTCTGAGACTCTTTTTCCCTGTCCCCTTTTCAGGGAATCAATAATTTCATCTATTGTTGCTCCCATTTTGCCCTCCAAAAATCTATCAGAGTGTTCTATGGCTTTATTTTATACTTTTTACACCTAAAAAGCAAATTATTATCGTATATTTTGCAAATTACTTTTCTTAAATATAAAATTTTACTAATTTACAGCCCAAAATGATAAATTATTTTATTCAAACGGGCAAGAAAAAAGGTAAAAAAAGGAATTGGGTGAACCAATAACAATTTTTTCTGATTTGGGCTTGCAAAAAACAGATGAAACCTGTACACCAGCTCCTTCACCGCCAACCGTCACTCCGTAGAATCCCCAAATTCTTCCATAACTCTGTACTCCCAACTTCATCCCCTTCACTCCCAACTGGTATTCTGGGAAATCCTGAATTCTCCTGATTCTAACTAAATCTCGCCAAAAAACAGAACCCCAAGATAGAATAGAACCGATATCTGTGACCTCGGAGCAAGGTTTGAACGCGAGTGCATAAGCGAGCATTCAAACCGCCGCGACTAAAGTCACAGATATCGGTTCTATTCTATCTTGGGGTTCGTCTATTTCTTCGACTATTTATTTGCGAATTACAGAGTCACTTTCTCCAGATGCCACATCTCTTTTGCGTACTCTTCGATCGTACGGTCAGATGAGAACTTACCTGCGGATGCTGTCTGGAGCATTGCTGTTCTTGCCCAGTGTTCTTCATCGCGGTAAGCAGCATCGATTCTGTTATGAGCTTCTTTGTAAGAATCGAAGTCTAACAGTGTGAAATAAGTGTCTTTTTCAAGGAGTGCGTCATAGAGGGCACGGAACAGTTCCGGATTCTCTGGTGAATAGAATCCATTTACTAACTGTGTAAGTACCTGACGAACGTCCTGGTTGTTGTTATATACGTCTCTTGGATTGTAGTTTCCGTTTTTCTCATATTCCATTACCTGGTCTGCAGATAAACCGAAGATGAAAGCGTTTTCTTTGCCAACTTCTTCTACAATCTCAACATTAGCTCCATCCATTGTTCCTAATGTGAGAGCACCATTTAACATGAACTTCATGTTACCTGTTCCTGATGCTTCCTTAGAAGCTGTGGAAATCTGCTCGCTGACATCGGCTGCTGCAAAGATAAGCTCTGCGTTAGATACGCGGTAATCTTCGATGAATACAACTTTGATCTTTCCATTGATGGATGGGTCGTTGTTAATCTTATCTGCTACTGCATTGATTAACTTGATCGTAAGCTTCGCTGTGTAATAACCAGCGGCTGCTTTTGCTCCGAAGATAAATGTTCTTGGAACGATATCCATGTCTGGATGTGCTTTGATTTCATTGTAAAGATACATTACATGAAGAATGTTCATTAACTGACGTTTGTACTCATGTAATCTCTTAACCTGGCAGTCAAAGATGGAACGTGGGTCTACATCAATTCCATTATGCTCTTTGATGTATTTTGCAAGACGTACCTTGTTCTGGTATTTGATGTTCATGAATTCCTGCTGGCACTTTTCATCATCTACATATACTTTTAAATGTTTAAGATGATCTAAGTTAGTGATCCAGTCATCACCAATCTTGTCTGTTACCCAGCTTGCCAGTAATGGGTTACCATGAAGAAGGAATCTTCTCTGTGTAATACCATTTGTCTTGTTGTTGAACTTCTCTGGCATCATCTCATAGAAATCTTTTAACTCACGTTTCTTAAGGATGTCTGTGTGAAGGCGGGCAACACCGTTAACAGAGTAGCTTCCTGCGATTGCAAGGTGAGCCATTCTTACCTGTCCATCATAGAGGATCGCCATCTTGCGGATTTTTTCCTGATCTCCAGGGTATTTGTTCTGGATCTCGATAACGAAACGACGGTTGATTTCTTCTACAATCTGGTAAACTCTAGGAAGTAATCTGGAGAAAAGCTCGATAGGCCACTTCTCAAGAGCTTCTGCCATAATAGTATGGTTTGTGTAAGCACAGGTCTTTCTTGTGATTTCCCATGCTTCATCCCACTCTAAACCTTCTTCGTCAACGAGGATTCTCATTAACTCAGCTACAGCTACTGTAGGATGTGTATCATTTAACTGGAATGTTACTTTCTCGTGGAACTTACGAATGTCGTCATGTGTTTCTTTGTATTTTGCAATTGCTCTCTGAACAGATGCAGAAATGAAGAAATACTGCTGTTTTAAACGAAGTTCCTTACCTGCCATATGGTTGTCGTTTGGATATAATACTTCACAGATTGTTCTTGCAAGATTTTCCTGCTCTACAGCTTTCTGGTACTCACCTTTGTCGAAGGAATCTAAGTTGAAGTTGTTGATTGCTTCTGCATCCCAAATACGAAGTGTGTTTACGATATGGTTGCCATAACCTACGATTGGCATATCGTATGGTACGGCACGTACACTCTGGTATCCCTTCTGAACGAACTTCTGTCTTCCGTTATGCATCTCAACATCTACATAACCGCCAAACTTAACTTCTACGGCATACTCATCTCTCTTGATTTCAAAAGGATTTCCGTATTTTAACCAGTTATCTGGGACTTCTACCTGATAACCGTTCTCAATTTTCTGTTTGAACATACCATAACGGTAACGGATTCCGCAACCGTAAGCTGGATATCCAAGTGTTGCAAGAGAATCAAGGAAACAAGCTGCAAGACGGCCAAGACCACCGTTACCAAGTGCTGCATCTGGCTCCTGGTCTTCGATGAGGTTAAGGTCAAGTCCTAACTCCTCTAATGTTTCTCTTACATCATCATAGCAAAGAAGGTTAATCATGTTGTTTCCAAGAGCTCTACCCATAAGGAACTCCATGGACATGTAGTAAACCATCTTCTTGTCCTGTTTTTCGTATGCTTTGTGTGTCTCGATCCAGTTGTCAATAATATCGTCTTTTACGGAGTATGCAACAGCCTGATAAATCTGCTGTGGTGTTGCTTCTTCGAGTTTACGACGAAACAGCATACGGACATTGGACTCTAACTCTTTTTTGAATTTTTCTTTGTCGAAAGTATCCTTTTTAATCAATGAACTGATCCTCCTAAATTATCTCGTGTAATCCTGGAATCTTTTTCGTGCCTGCTTTCGTGAGAAGATTTCTATCAGCCAGCCTCAGATTTTGAGACGTACGTAGTACATTCGCCGCAAAATCTGAGTGCCTCTGATCAAAAACCATTCGCTAAAAACAAGTGTTTAAAAGGTTTTAAGATTACATTTTTTTCTCAACACCTAATCTTACTTTTTCTCCATTAATATCCCATTCCTTGGAATATCCGCCTTCTGCGTCTAAGCACATATCGTCTGCCAATACATCATTCTTGATTTCATCAGTGTATTTGGTCATGACTTCTTTAATCTTGTCATTACCCTCTTCGTATACAGTAATGTGGTCTGTCACTTCAAAGCCGGCTTCTTTTCTCATTGTCTGTACCTTACTGATGATTTCTCTTACGAATCCCTCTTCCAAAAGTGCCGGTGTCAGATTAGTATCAAGTACTACGGTAACTCCATGATCTGCCTGAGAAACGTATCCCTCTTTCTGTGACATATCAATTAATAACTCTTCCGGCAATAAATTGATTTTACCATCATTTAACTCTATTGTCAAAAAGCCATTTGCGTCTAATTCTTTCTTAGCCGCACTTCCGTTAAGGTTTGCTAAAATATTACGGATCTTTCCTAAGTCTTTACCGTATTTTGGTCCAAGAATACGCATCTGAGGTTTAAATGTGTAATCTGTGAGGTCAGATACATCATCCTTAAAAATAACGTCTTTTACGTTAAGCTCACCTTCGATGATCTGTTTGTAGTAATCTGTTAAAGCAGCCTCTCCATTTACAAACATCTGACCGATTGGCTGACGGTTCTTGATTCCGGATGCGTTACGTGCAGCACGTCCAAGTACAACGATGTCAAGTACTTCACCCATATCCTGCTCAAGTTTCTCATCAATCATTGCCTCATCCACTGCTGGGAAATCACATAAATGGATACTTTCTGGTGCATCTGTATTAACACTCTTTACAAGGTTCTGGTAAATGTCTTCTGTCATAAATGGAATCATTGGTGCAGAAGCTTTGATGAATGTAACAAGTGCAGTATAAAGAGTCATGTATGCATTAATCTTATCCTGCTCCATTCCTTTAGCCCAGAAACGCTGACGGGAACGACGTACATACCAGTTACTCATATCATCTACAAATGCCTGTAATGCCTTTGTTGTTTCAGGAATCTTATAGTTGGCAAGACAGTCATCTACTGTTTTTACGCAGGAGTTCAGTCTTGATAATAACCATTTATCCATAACAGATAACTTGTCGTACTCTAAGCTGTACTTCGTTGGGTCAAATTCATCGATATTTGCGTAAAGTACATAGAATGCATAAGTATTCCATAATGTACCCATGAATTTACGCTGTCCCTCTGTTACTGCATCTGCGTGGAAACGGTTTGGCAGCCAAGGTGCACTGTTAGAGTAGAAATACCAGCGGATAGCATCTGCTCCATGCTGCTCTAATGCATCAAACGGATCTACGGCATTTCCTTTACTCTTACTCATCTTCTGTCCGTTTTCGTCCTGTACGTGGCCGAGAACGATTACGTTCTTATAAGGAGCTTTGTTAAATAACAGTGTGGACTCTGCAAGTAAGGAATAGAACCATCCTCTTGTCTGGTCTACTGCCTCAGAAATGAACTGTGCAGGGAACTGCTGCTCGAAAAGCTCTTTATTTTCAAATGGATAGTGATGCTGTGCAAATGGCATTGCTCCTGAGTCAAACCAGCAGTCGATAACTTCTGGCACTCTCTTCATTGTCTTTCCACAATCTGGACATGTCAGAGTGATCGCATCAATATATGGTCTGTGAAGTTCTACAGTCTGAGCTTCTGGATTTCCGCTCTTTTCCTCTAATTCCTGGCGGCTTCCGATGCACTCCATCTTTCCGCAGCCTTCACACTGCCATACGTTTAATGGTGTTCCCCAGTAACGGTTACGGGAAATACCCCAGTCCTGAATGTTATTTAACCAGTCACCAAAACGGCCTTTACCGATGCTCTTTGGAATCCAGTTGATTGTGTTATTGTTGCGAATCAAGTCGTCTTTTACTGCTGTCATCTTGATGAACCAGGACTCTCTCGCATAGTAGATCAGCGGTGTATCACATCTCCAGCAGAAAGGATAATCATGTTCGAACTTAGGCGCATCGAAAAGAAGGCCTTCTTTATCTAAGTCAACAAGTACCTTAGGGTCTGCATCTTTTACAAATAATCCAGCATAAGGTGTGTCTTCTGTCATGCTACCCTTTCCATCTACGAACTGAACAAATGGAAGATCGTACTTTCTTCCAACCTGTGCATCGTCCTCACCAAATGCAGGTGCGATGTGTACAATACCTGTACCATCGGACATTGTTACATAGTCAGCGCATGTTACGAAATGTGCTTTCTTATGCTGTTTTTCTGCGGACTTTGCAGCACCTTCATATAGTGGAACATACTCTTTATATTCAAGGTCTGTTCCTTTGTAAGTTTCAAGAATCTCGTAAGCTGGAGTTTCTTCTGTTCCAAGCTTACCAAGAACTTTATCCAGTAATGCTTTTGCCATATAGTAAACATAACCGTCAGCAGCTTTTACTTTACAGTAAGTCTCTTCTGGGTTTACACAAAGAGCTACGTTACTTGGAAGTGTCCAAGGTGTTGTTGTCCATGCAAGGAAATACGCATCTTCACCAGCCACTTTGAAGCGAACAACTGCGGAACGCTCTTTTACTGCCTTATATCCCTGTGCTACCTCGTGAGAAGATAAAGGTGTTCCACAACGAGGGCAGTAAGGTACGATCTTAAATCCTTTATAAAGAAGACCTTTATCCCAGATAGTCTTTAATGCCCACCATTCGGACTCAATAAAGTTGTCATTATAAGTTACATATGGGTTATCCATATCAGCCCAGAAACCAACGGTCTTTGAGAAATCTTCCCACATTCCTTTGTATTTCCAAACAGATTCTTTACACTGAGTGATAAATGGATCTAAACCATACTCTTCAATCTGCTCTTTTCCGTCAAGGCCAAGCTTCTTCTCTACTTCAAGCTCTACTGGAAGTCCGTGAGTATCCCATCCGGCCTTTCTTGGAACCATGTAACCCTTCATTGTACGGTAACGAGGAATCATATCCTTGATTACACGAGTTAAAACGTGTCCGATATGAGGTTTACCATTGGCTGTTGGTGGTCCATCATAGAAAGTGTAAACAGGGTCACCTTCTCTTGTTTCGATACTTTTCTTAAAAATGTCATGGTCTTTCCAAAACTGTGCAGTTTCTTTTTCTCTCTCTACAAAATTGAGATTCGTGGATACTTTCTTGTACACGACGTTTCCTCCTTAATTTAGTCAGTTTAATTTAACTACTTTTAGATTAAATAAATTTATATTGTGATGTTATGGCCAAAAGATATTTTGCCCCTAACTTGATGTCACGAATTACTCCACAGCTAACTCTGCTCCCATAATTCTGAAACATCATATTATTATGCCCGATGTGCAGACCAAATTTTCCGGCAAAAAAAGAAAAGCCCCCATCCCCAGTAAAAGGATGAAAGCCTGAACTATCATTATACCACCTGTACATACTGACATATGCTTCTCTGTTAACGGTGAGATTCCGTCACTGCTTACTGTAACCTTTCGGCAGTGCAACTCAGGAGTGATATTCGGATATTCTCTACTGACAACGGATTCCCACTATCTCCGTCTCACTGAAGCGTTCAAAAATTCTTACTGTCTCCATCAACGTTTTTATCACAGATAATCATATACTAGGTGGGATAAATTGTCAACAGATTTTCATTCTGTATTTACTGTATTTATCACTATATTGATTCCTGTACTATTTATATCAGATGTGAGATGACTCCCACATCATAGCAAGAATGCCAGGACATTCTTGAATTGATAAAATGTCACCAGTTACTTTTATACATTATTTATACAATGAGATTTCCCAGTTTCACAAAACATTGTTAATCCTTAAATTTTCTTTTAATTTACAAAAGATTATGCTACAATACTCCTTAATTAGAAAGGAGCCTATAATGTTAAAAAAACTCATTGTATCTTTTCTTTGTGCGATTGTTGTCGCCTGCACAGTTCTCGGCGGATTTTGCCTGCTTTACTTTACTATTCCAAGCCAGAAAGCAAAGGCATCCATTTCCCTGCCTTCTACTGTAGAGGACAGTGAAACTGCAGCGGAGTCTACCACAGAAGCAGATTCCAAAGATAAGAATGTTTATGTGGCCGATGTGTATCAGTCTCTTACACTTCGTTCAGAGGCAAGCGCAGATTCTGACGCGATTACAGACCTTCTTCCTATGACACATCTGGAAGTTCTTGAGTTTGCGGCAGGTACAAATTATGCTTACGTCAAGGTATTAACCGGAGATAAAGAAAGCTATAAGGGCTATGTAAACAGCGAATATATTACTAAATTAGGAGAACCAACCGTTCGTATTGGGACAGAGGAGTAAATGAATTATGTTTTCTAACAATTTAACTATGATGACCGACCTGTATGAGCTTACAATGATGCAGGGATATTTCTTCGAAGGTAACGAAGATAAGGTTGTATTTGATGTTTTTTACCGCAAAAATCCATCCGGCAGTGCTTATGCCATCACCTGTGGACTTGATCAGGTAATTGATTATATAAAGAACCTGTCATTTTCTTATGAAGATATTGATTATTTAAGAGGTCTCGGCATTTTTAAAGAAGATTTTCTTTCCTATCTTGCCGGCTTCCATTTCAGCGGAGATATTTATGCAATCCCAGAGGGAAGTGTCGTATTTCCAAAGGAGCCACTTGTAAAGGTTATCGCCCCTATCATGGAAGCACAGCTTGTTGAGACAGCGATTTTAAATATCATCAACCACCAGAGTCTTATCGCAACAAAGGCTTCTCGTGTTGACTATGCGGCTGGCGGCGGCGTTATGGAATTCGGTCTTCGCCGCGCACAGGGACCAGATGCCGGAACACTCGGCGCAAGAGCTGCCGTTATCGGTGGATGTACCGGAACTTCCAACGTACTCGCCGGAGAACTTTACGGCATTCCTGTACAGGGAACACATGCCCACAGCTGGATTATGAGCTTCCCAGACGAACTTACTGCTTTCCGTACCTACGCGAAAATGTATCCCGATGCTTGCATCCTTTTGGTAGATACTTACGACACCTTAAAGTCTGGTGTTCCACATGCCATTCAGGTATTTAAAGAGATGCGTGATGCCGGAATCACTTCTAAGCTTATGGGAATCCGTTTAGACAGCGGTGACATTGCCTACCTGTCTAAAAAGGCCCGCAAGATGTTAGATGAGGCAGGATTTACAAATGCGATTATTTCCGCTTCCAGCGACCTTGATGAATACCTGATCAACAGTTTAAAAACACAGGGCTGTACCGTAACTTCCTGGGGTGTTGGTACAAATCTTATCACATCTTCTGATAACCCGGCATTCGGTGGGGTATACAAACTTGCAGCCATCAAAAAACCTGGCGATAAAGAATTCACCGCTAAAATTAAGATTTCCGAGAACCCGGAAAAGATTACAAACCCAGGTAACAAAACAGTTTATCGTATTTATGATAAAGAAAGCAGCAAGATTAAGGCTGACTTAATCTGCCTCGTTGGGGAAACATTTGACCCTTCAGAAGATTTAAAGATTTTTGATCCGATCTCTACCTGGAAAAAGTCCATTCTTCCAGCCGGCAGCTATCAGATCCGCGAAATGCTCGTTCCAATATTCTTAAACGGACAGTGCGTATACTCCTCTCCTGCTGTTATGGACATCAAAGCATACTGCCAGCAGGAACTGAATACACTGTGGGATGAGAACAGAAGACTGATAAATCCTCAGACCGTATATGTGGACCTTTCACAGAAACTGTTCGATCTGAAACACAAGTTATTAGGAGACGAAAAATAAATAATAATTTGCTGGGGACATAGACGCCGCTTTAGCAGAAGATATTGAGCTGAATTGTAGTCGGTCTTCTAAGAAAAAAAGAATTGTTATACGTTTGATTTTGTTCCGTTGCGCTAAGTATTCCATTCTGCCCAGAAAAACAGGAACTCGGGAAAAACGAGTCCCAAGTTCCTATGGTCAGAATTCCATAGCGCAAAGTCACAAAATGCAATACGAATAACAATTCTTTTTTTCTTTACCATAGTTTCCTTACAATTCAGCATAAAATTTTATTTCAACGGCTGTCTGTTTTTAATAACAATAGCAAAGTCGATCATAATAAGAACAATCGTTAGTATCCATGAGATAGGAAAGGTATAATACAGCACACTTAATTGGCAATATTCCCTGAAAATAGTATATATCCAAATAATACGAAAACAACAGGTTCCTATAATTGCGGCAATAGCCAGGGATAAGGAATGTCCAGTACCTCTTAATACGCCTGCCGGAATCTCATAAAAACTGCATAGTGGTTCAAAAAAGAGAATACACATAATACGAAGATGTGCATTTTGTATAACCGTTTGTTCTGCGAAAAAAATCCTGTAAAAAATTTTCGAAATATAATGAGTGGCTCAATAATTACCAAACTACTCAAAACAGAAAAAATCATACATATCCATATAATATAGGGAAAGAATTCCTGCTATATAATTAATAGTCAAAAAAGAAAAAACATTGTATAATAAATATATCTTAGGAGTAAGTATTGTATAATATTTTTTAGTTTATCAACCAGAAAATATAACACATGGAGGAGGGTTACATATGACGGGCTGCAAAAAAATTGATATGGATACCTGGGCACGCAGGGAACATTACGAATACTATACTAAACAGTTAAAAGTTGAATACAATATTACCGCTAATGTTGATGTAAAAAATATATTGGATTTTTGTCATTCAAAAGGTTACAAGTTTTACCCTGTTATGATTTATCTTGTTACTAAGACATTAAACCGCATCGATAATTTTAAAATGTTTAAAGATAAATATGGATACCTTTGTGCCTGGGACAAAATCATTCCAAATTATACTATTTTTCATAATGATGACCATACTTTTTCTGATTGCTGGACAGATTTTTCCGAAGATTTTAATATATTTTATCAAGATATCCTAAAAGATATGGCTACTGCCGCAACGAAAAAAGGAATTAAAGCAAAAGAAGGACAACCTGCTAATTTTTACTGTATATCCTGCACGCCATGGACAACATTTACCGGTTATGGCAGCAGAGTCTCTAATGGCGAACCTTCTTTTTTCCCAATTGTATTGATGGGAAAGTATAAGCAGCATGGCAAAAAAATACTGATGCCTGTTAATATCACAATTGCTCATGCAGTAGCAGATGGTTATCATGTGGGATTATTCTTTCAGTATCTCCAGGGAGAAATTAACAACTACTAATTTGCTGGAGACACAGACGCCGCTTTAGTAGAAGATATTGAACTGAATTGTATGGAGTCTTCTAAAGAAAAAAGAAATAATACCATATCTCAGATGCGGCTTCGGAGCGTGTTTAAGATGCAGATAAGCATTTTAAACACAGCGACTACAGAGCAGATGGGATATGGTATTATTTCTTTTTTCGTCTATCCAAAATCTACAAATTAGTATTTTATAATATTTTATTTTGGATAAAACACTCAAATATATAACTTGGATTTTCGTAATAAACACTACTATTATAATCATCTATTTTGTCACTAATAAAAGAATGATATACTTCAATAATTGCATCTACTACATCTATCTTTTTTTCTAAAGCCACTTGTTTTATCAAGCGCTTATATACTTTTCCGATATCCCAATAGGAAGGAACCGCATACTGACATTCCCTCACATTATCAAAATTTCCAACGGAAATTTTTGCTGCTTCAATAAAATCATCACTCACCCGCTCTATATTATCGCTATGGTAAATATCCGCTAAATCATATATTTTTGCAATGCGTTCTTTGCCTAATGCATCTACCACTGCTACTCTCTTATTTTTTGTTTTTCTAGCAATATAGTCAATAAGTGAACATGTATAAAATAAGTCGTTGTCTTTCTGACTTTCTCTTCCCAGTTGTCTTTCCATCATCTCGTCTCCTCATATCCTCTATATTCTAAGCATTTTAAAGCTTCTCGTGTACAAAAATTAATCTGATGCGTTGGATATTTGAATTTAGCTAACACCCAGAACTGTTCTCTTGTAATGGCTCCATCAATATAATCGGAAACATAATTATAAATCTGATCATTTGCCATCGCTCCTATTACAATATCATCTAACCATTCATCTGTCATGTCCTTAAATTCTTTTATATTTAAATGCGTATTTAACCTTACCTCGTAAATAGAGACGATTTTATCATCATATCTTTTCGCCCACCTTTGAGCCTGTTCCTTTATAACTGTACAATAAAATCCTGTACCAAAATCTTTTGTGTTTCTTCCCTCCCGTATTTCCGGATGTTTCACTGGTGTATACCCACCATGATATACCGTCATTTTCGCCATAGAATTTCCTCCATCCTCAATATTATATTTTCTATTTCTATCTAGTATAACACATATCCTGAGTTGCCGCAGGCAAAGAGACGCCGCTGAAAAGAGTGGTAGTCGGATTGCCTGAAGAATTATAGAGAAGAATCACTAAAAAATTTGGGGAAGAAGACAGAAAATATAAAAATACCAGGCAATTAAATTTTAGTGGACTGATACGAAAATGGATGTGAAAAGCACTGAATTTTAGCCATATTTTATTGAGATTAGCATGACAAATGCTGTAGTGGAACAAGATTGATTTGCATATGTATTAGAGCGTGTTTGAAACTTAGTTTATTATTGTAACACAATGATAACAGTTTAAACGTCAGTCCTTTAGAATTTTAACTCCTCGGAATGCCATAACCATCTGACGCCTCCCTCAAATCTCTCCAAAAATAAATTCTGAATTTGCTTAGGCAGCCAAAGACAGCTCCCAAAGAGAGACCATACCCTATATTTGTGGCCTCGGAGCAAAGGTTGGATGTAAGCGGTTAAGCGAACATTCAACCTGCAGCGACTAAAGTCACAAATATAGGGTATGGTCTCTCTTTGGGAGCGTCTCTTTGCCTGCGGCAAATCAGAAGTTACAGTTTTAGTACATGGAAAAGTACTGCCGTTAACACAACGATTGCATTTGTAACTGTCTGAACCGGTACCGCTTTCTTACAGTAGTGCTGTACATCCGTTTCTGTCAATGCACATCCAGTATAAGTAGAAGAGTTCGTTGGTGTAGAACTTGTTGCAAGTGACAGGTTACATACAAACGGTGCGATAATTGCAACAGCCGGTATTCCAAATCCTGCGCCGATGGAAATAAATACCGGATACAGGGCATTGAAAATCTGGAATGGTACAACGTAGATAATGACAACGCACAGAAGAAGCATAATAACGTGAAGGTATCTTAACAGGAAAGATGGACAAACCTGCATAAGTCCGTTTGAGAGGGCTTCTACCATGCCTGTGTTATTAAATACTGCCTGATATACATTAATCGCCAGGAGCATGATCAGGATGTTTAAGTACATTGCTCCAACTTTGTTGAATATTTCTCCGAAGTTGTCTTTGTAGTTAAGCATTGCAGTGATTACTGTTGCAAAAATAAATACGAAGTATGGTGCAATACCGAAGATTCCGAGTGCTACGAGGCAGAGAATAAAAAGGATAAAATTTACCCAGAAGAGTTTTGGTCTGCGGTTTTGATTCTCCTCCTGTTGTGCTGCAGCTTCTACGGTTGTAGTAACTGCCTGGAATGTTCCGACACGTCTTTTGTGTTTGATTCCAAAGTATACCCACTGGAAAATGATTGCTGGAATGAAACATAATCCCCAAGGCATAGATGCAGCTGCGAGTTTATTGGCATCTAAACCGGCAGAGGAAGCAGTGTATGCCATTCCAATTCCCCAGGGGATAAAGCACATTGCGGACATGGCTGTCTGTGCAATGATGAAAGCTGCTTCTCTATCAAAGTCAAACTTTTTATACAGAGGCACCATCAGTGGAAATGTAATAAGGTATGCAGGTGTAAAGTTACCTGTCAGGATGCTGAAACCGCCGATGAGGGTTGTCAAAACCATAATAACGATTACATTCATCTTGTTTCCGAGTTTTGTTGTGATAGCGGAAACGATCGTGTCGAATACACCGGCTTCTGTAAGCATCTGGAAATACAAAAATGCAAACAAGAGCATAAATCCAGCCGATTTCATCATGGAAGCAAGCTGTTCTACGATGAAAGTACTTGTTTCTTCTATGGAATGCCCAAGAATCAGTGCACAAAGAACCGGTGCAATGAAAAGGACAAAGTTAAATGGAAGTTTTTTTGTTATAACAGTGGCAACTACAATGAGAATCAGAATAAATGCCATGATTAAAGTAGCGTTCATAAATAAATCCTTTCGTTTATTATAGTTATTTACTTAAATATGCTTTTTAATAAATTCATCTACAATGTTAAGATTTTCCGTTGTCCAGAAAGCGTTATCGCCATGAACTGCATTTTCCATTATATAGAATGTAACGTCTTTTTCTTCTTCTCGAAGTTTTTTGTAAAGGCGTACGCTCTGTCTCCAAGATACAGTGTCATCCCCTGTTCCATGCATCATAAGGATTGGAGGAATTGGTGTGGCTTTTTCTACATAATTAGCGCAGGTGACCGGGACAGAAAGTTCTGGATGTTCATAAACATTATTGCCGCCGATCAACTTTCCTTCCGGACTGTCTGGCTCGCCCTGGTTTAAAGTGGTAGGGAAGTCTTCTTTCTGACGAACATCTGTCACACCGTAAAAATCAACGATGGCCTTTACTTGGCAAGAATATTCATTGTAGTCTTCCGTATCTAAAATGTCCTGTCCGGCAGTGATTCCGGCAAGTACAGCAGTATGTCCGCCGCTGGAATCTCCCATGATGAAAATGTTATCTACATCGATATGATATTCTTCTGCGTGTTTTCTTAAAAATCTTATGCCGGTTTTTGCATCCTGAACCTGTGCAGGAAAAGTAGCCAGATCACTTTCTCTATACTGTAAAATAGCAGTTACGAAACCTCTTCTTGCAAAATCAGCCATGGCAGAAAGACGTTTATACTGATCCTGCTTCAGCCATGCGGAACCCTGCACATAAAGAATCGCCGGATATTTCTGCTGTGCAGATTCTGGTTTTACTTCTGGTACGAGCATTTGTAATGTGCGCTCCCCCTCTGATCGTGTAACATAAACAACGTCATGTTTATAAACATGGTAGATTTCCTGACCAGTTGCCTTTATATGATGAACTTCTTTCATCTGTGGAACTGCCTGGAAAAAAGTTTCAAAATCTGTGTTTTTTATTTCTTCTGGTGTCATTTGTATCTCCTTTCTAACCCTTGCTTATGCCGGAGTATATACAGTAAAATATATATTCAAATCGCAGCTGATATAAACTCAAACAGCTTATATTGTTAATTATATAACCATGTCTTGCTCGCAGGTCAATCTGTCAAAATGTATAAAAATCATAATAAATTTTGTATAAAATAACGAGATTTTTTTATGATTAACAGTAAAAGTGTTTGAGCTGTTTCTTTAAATTTGGGTATTTTTTCAAGTGAATATAAAAACAGTTTCTGAGTGTACCAATGGTTTAGAAATAGTTTGGAAATAATTTAGAAGATGGCAAAAAACCTGTGAGTAGCTCACAGGTTTTGGACTTTAAATTGAAGTTATAAAGGTTGAAAAGGGAAATTGAAGCTTACTTCTTGCTCCAATATAATATAGTCAAGTCAAATCATCCCCCTATTCCCAGTCATTCTCGAGTAAGCAGAATACATCAGCTTCTGTCCCCAAATCCCCTCCCCCTGTTTAATTCATCTTCTCCAGCCACAGCACAGAAGCCATTGCCCCCTTTGTGGTCTCGGAGCAAGTGTTGGATGTGAGCGCGTGGAGCGAACATTCAACGCGCCGCGACTAAAATCACAAATATGCCTTATTGGGGGGCAATGGCTTCGTCTGTAGTGTATCTAATGAATTAAATAGTAAAAAACCCATTATAATGGAAGCTGCATGCGAAAATAGTCTTTTCTTTCCCCGGTTTCATCAAGAGTGATCCGCAGGCGGAAACCATACACAGGAGCTTTAGGAATACCAGATTTATATTCATTATAATAACGAAGGAACTCGTTAATCAAGTCTCCCTCGGAAGCGTAATGCCCTCTAAGACTCATGTAAGCAGTAAACATTCTGCCTCCGGAAATCTTTTCAAATCCTTTTTTATTTTTCATGAAATCATTATCCGTATCTATAGAGATTCCATGTCCCCATGAAAATGCAGAAAGATCTCCTTTGAAGTATTCAGGAGAAAGTTCCAGTAAAGAGCTGCTTTTGGGAGCATATTCTGCGAGATTGATTCCATCGGATTCACAGGAAGCCTCATCCATGTAGTTCAGTCCTTTTGTCTGACGGCGAAAATAAAAGTCAGGGCAATCCTCAATGTACCATTTACCAAATCTGCGGTCTAAATCGGCCAGTTCTTTTCGATAATTTTCTATAAGTTCACGAGTATTTAGTAATTCCGTTACCTCTGTGGTGAGTTCCTGACTTCTTTTTTCAAGAAGGGAAGAAAGCAAAGCATTATCCCCTTTTTTAAGAAGGAGCTGGATGTCTTTTAAGGAAAATCCCATATTTCGATATTTCATACATTCATAAATATCCGTACAGCTTTTTACATCGTAGGAACGATAATTGGATTGTTCTCTTCTGCTTGAGGAAATCAACCCCAGTTTTTCGTAATATTTAATAGTATGGACGGATACGCCGGTAAATTTAGAAAGCATTCCGACAGTTTTTTCATTCATTATTTCACCTGCCTGTATATCTGGTATTACTGTAATTGTATAATGCCCCTTTGATACCAGATTGCTACGTGCCCTGCACTCTCGCAATCTTCAAAAACATTCATAATCCGCTCATTTTTCTTTGAAAAATGGCTACTTACTCATATTTTTGGCGGGTCAAGAGGTCAAAAAACCTCTCCCAAGCAAGCTTGCATCGGCTTTCTGACTTTTTGACCCTGGTATCATTACATTATAATAGATACCAATGAAAAGTAAAAGCAGGAATATATAGAATCGGCTGTGAAATCCATAGAAGTTATCATATATTAAAAAACGGACAACGCCGGAATGATATGCGTTGTCCGTTTCTTTAATCATGAAGCATTATTTTGAGTCTTTACAAAATGAAATACAGACAAGTACACTTTTGTAATCATACAAAATACTTATACTTCTGTAATTAAGTATCCTTTTTCTTCAAGTGTTTTTTCAATCAGATCGAGTGTTTTTTCGGAATCTGCTTCTACTGTATGGTAATGGTAGTTAGATGTGATGTTTTTAAGAGGGCTTGACTTGCCGTTCTTAATATCATCGATAAATGCCTTTACTTTTAATCGGGAAGAAATGCCAAGTGGGGCTTCCATATGACCGTATACCCGGTGATTGACCATTACGTTTACAACAGTGCCGCCCAAATCCACAATCGAGTAAAGTTCATCTTCTGTCTGGGCATCTGTGTGACTGACTTTAAATACTCTTGTAATTGTATGCGGAGCATTCAAAATATATCCACGATTGGTAGAGATAATGTCATAACCTGCGGTACGAAGCAGAGCGATATCCTGCACGATTACCTGGCGGCTGACATCATAAAGCTGTGCCAGAGTCTTACCGGAAATTGGTGAAGTGCTGCTTTTTATTGTATTAATTAATTCTTCTCTTCGTTTCGAACCAGTCATTGTGTATCATTTTCCCTTTCATTAATTACAGAGCGTGAAGATTCTTCAGTGAAATATCAAGAACAGGTGCAGAATGAGTCAGTGCACCACTTGATATATAGTCTACTCCAAGAGAAGTCAGGTGGTCAATATTTTCTTTTGTTACATTACCAGAACATTCTGTTTGAGCACGTCCGCCAATAATACGAATCGCTTCTTTCATTTCCTCAACAGACATATTGTCAAGCATGATAATATCTGCACCAGCTTCTACTGCTTCTTTTACCATGTCAAGATTTTCAACTTCTACTTCAATCTTACGTACAAATGGAGCATATTCCTTTGCCATCTGTACAGCCTTTGCTACGCTGCCTGCTGCACCGATATGGTTATCCTTTAAAAGGACTCCATCGGAAAGATTATAGCGGTGATTGAATCCGCCGCCGGCACGAACTGCATATTTTTCAAAAATACGCATGTTAGGTGTTGTCTTTCTTGTATCTAAAAGCTTTGTCTTTGTTCCTTTTAAAAGAGCAGAAACCGTATGTGTGTAAGTGGCGATTCCACTCATACGCTGAAGATAGTTCAGTGCAACACGTTCACCGGACAAAAGCACACGAATATCTCCGGTAACTGTTCCCATGAGCTGTCCCTTTTTTACGGCATCCCCATCTTTACAGAGAAATTCTGTCTTTGTGTTCTCATCTAATAATTCAAATACTCTTTTAAATACATCCAGCCCGGCAACAATACCATCCTGCTTACAGATGAGCTGTACTTCACCTTCTACAGCTTCTTTCATAACAGAGTTGGTTGTAACGTCCTCACTGGAAATGTCTTCCTGCAGAGCGAGACGAATCAGTTCGTCTGCCTGAAGTTTCATGGAAATTGTATTCATAGGTAGTTTCCTTTCTATATAAATAATACATAAATTTATACGGCTGCAGATTCACTGAAGTCTACAGGTTTAACAGTCTGTTCTAAACCACATATCTTACGTGCGGCTCTTTTTGCAAAGACAAGACTTTCAAGAAGAGAGTTACTTGCCAGACGATTCGCTCCATGTACACCATTACAACTTGTCTCACCAACAGCATAAAGATGATCCATAGAAGTCTTGCTGTCACTATCTACCCAGATACCACCCATAAAATAATGCTGTGCAGGGACAACCGGTATCCACTCTTTTAATACATCATATCCCTCTTCCAGACATCTCTGATAAATATTTGGGAAATGATTGAGAATCGTCTCTTTATCAATATGTTCCATAGAAAGCCAGACATGACTGGTTCCGTCTTTTTCCATCTGTGCCTTGATCGCTTTCGTAACAACATCACGTGGAAGAAGCTCATTTACAAAACGTTCTCCGTTCTTATTATAGAGAACCGCACCTTCTCCACGTACTGATTCAGAAATTAAAAATCTTCTTCCCGGTTCTTTAGAATAAAGAGTGGTAGGATGAATCTGAACATAGTCAAGATGCTCTAAACGAATTCCATGCTTCTTAGAAATATCTAACGCATCTCCTGTCAGATGAGGGAAGTTTGTAGAGTGCTTATAACATCCACCGATACCACCGCTTGCAAAAATCGTATCCTCGGCACGGATGTGCATGATCCCGCCATCCTTTGTTTTAGCGATAATACCTGCACAATGTCCGTCCTGTACAATAATATCTGTCATGGTCGTATATTCATAAATCGTTACATTCGGAAGCTTTTTCACCTGTGCAAGAAGTTTGCTCGTAATCTCCTGTCCTGTGATATCCTCGTGAAAAAGAATTCTTGGTCTGGAATGTGCCCCTTCTCTTGTATAAAGAAGTTTATCACCGTCATGAGCAAAATCAACACCATAGCCGATCAGGTCATGAATAATCTCCTGAGAACTGCGAATCATAATGTCAACTGATTCTTTACGGTTCTCGTAATGCCCTGCCTTCATCGTGTCTTCAAAATAGTTGTCATAATCATTCTCATCTGTTAAAACACAGATACCACCCTGTGCAAGAAAAGAATCACTGCTCTCTAAATCTGATTTGGTAATCATAATAATATTTTTATCTTTTGGAAGATTTAACGCAGAAAATGTACCGGCTACACCTGTACCGACTATTACTACATCTGTCCTAAAATCCATTGCTGTTTACCTCCTGCTTACTACTTTGCAGCCAGCTCAAGCATCTTTTCGAGAGGCTTTTTAGAATTCTCTCTTAAAGCATCACTGACATGCACTTCATTCTCTCCTGTCTTCAATACGTGGAGAATCTTCTCCAAAGTATTTTTCTTCATATTCGGGCAGACTGGAAGCCTGTCTGGATAATAAAATGTCTTATCTGGATTCTGTGTCTTTAACTTATAACCAACACCTTCTTCTGTACATACGATAAATTCCTGACAGTCACTCTCTGTAACATAATTAATAATACCGGAAGTACTTCCAACATAATCTGCCATTAAAAGAATAGACTCCTGACATTCTCCATGGGCAACAATCTGTGCATCTGGATGCTGTGCCTTTACATTCGCAACATCTTCCGCCTCAATACGCTCATGTGTCGGGCAAAATCCATTATTATAAACAAAATTCTTCTCCGGCACCTGACTGGCAACATAATGAGCCAGATTACGGTCAGGGATAAAGAAAATATTCTTCTGCGGCAGCTCCTTTACAATCTTAACTGCATTTGCGGAAGTAACACAAACATCAGAATACTCCTTGAGCGCTGCAGTAGAATTGATGTAACATACTACTGCAAGATCATCGTATTCCGAACGAACCTTCTTGATCGTCTCGATTTCTGCCATATGCGCCATCGGACAGTCCGCATTCATATCCGGCATTAAAACGGTCTTCTTCGGATTTAAAATCTTTGCACTCTCGCCCATAAAAGAAACACCACAAAAAACGATTGTCTGCTCTTTTAACTTTGTAGCAACCTTGCTCAAATAAAATGAATCTCCTATGTAATCAGCGATCTCCTGCACCTCAGGACGCACATAATAATGTGCAAGAATCACTGCATCTTTTTCTTCTTTTAACTTCTTTATTTCTTCTACAATTGTCATGAAATACCCTCCTGTAAGGTATGGCCTTTAAAGACCCCCTTCTGATTTTTGCCAAATTTCTGTCCATTATAACACCAAAGTTTACATCTGACAAGACACCTGTTAAAAAAGTGTAAAGAAGATTACAACAATGGCAGGGATTCTATATCATATAGAAATTCCCTGCCATTGTTGCTACATACCATATTTATTTTTCCAACATGAGTGTTATTTTACAGTAATCGTAAATGTTACTTTTTCTTTATTTGCTGTATTTGTACATGTAACCGTTGTCTTTCCAGGTTTTATCCCAACAAATTCCATTTCATCATCATATATTCCATCATCCATATCTTCGAATGCAAGAACAGAAGAATCTTCTACTGTCCATTTTAACTGACGGTCTTTTACTCCTTTTCCTTTTGTTTTCTTAACTTCAAGTTCTAATTCACCATTTACTCTTATACTACGTTTCAGAGAGCCTTTTGCACAAATCGTTTTATTTTGGTAAGATGCTTTTATTGTTTTTTTAACATTTTTCACTGTAATCTTAAAATTAATTTTTTTATCGGTTTTTGTATTTCGACAAGTAATTTTTGTTGTGCCTGCTTTCAGTGCCTTAAATTTAATATCATCATCATGTCTTTCTTTCCCGGCAAATGTTACAATAGAAGAATCTTTAATACTCCAAGTCAGGTTTTTATCTTTAACAGACTCTGGCTTATCTACTTCTAGTTCAAATATCTTTCCTTTAATAATACTACGTTTCTTTTTTCCCTCTCTCGAAATGTCTTTTTTCTTTGTAGCTGCCTGCACAGTATTAACATTTCCAATTGCAGGGGTGGTATAACCTGCCGCAAACAAAATAGTAAATAATAATACAACTGCCATCCCAGTGAATAAATACCTTCTTTTTCTCATAGTTTTCTCCTTTCATTTTGCATAATTTTTGTAATCTTTTAAGATTTTATTGAATAACTTCCTTTATTTTATATCTTGATTATACTCACAAAAAATGAGAAAATCATTAAAAAGCATATTTAAAAATGACAGATGATCAAGTTAAGAAAGGAGTATAAATCTATGAGGATGCTGATTGTTGAAGATGAAAAAGATTTGTGTAATATTTTAAAAAAACGGTTGCAAAAAGACTATACTATTGATATTTGTATGGATGGCGAAATTGCTAAAGATTATCTGAATACCTATACTTATGATATTATTTTACTTGATATTATGCTCCCTAAAATAGATGGAATCACTCTTTTAAAATGGCTGCGAAACCAAAAGAAGACTACACCTGTTCTTTTGCTGACTGCAAAAAGTTCTATTGAAGAACGAGTAAACGGATTAGATTCCGGTGCAGACGATTATTTAATCAAACCGTTTGCTTTTGAAGAACTACAGGCCAGGCTTCGGGTTTTGCTTCGAAGAAATATAGCAGCAGACCCAAGCGACATTCTTATTTATGAAGACCTTGTAATGGATACGAAAAAGAAAAAAGTCAGCCGTAATGGTAAGGAAATTTCCCTTACTACAAAAGAATATAAATTACTGCAATATATGATGCGTAATCCTGGACATGTTCTTTCACGTGATCAGCTTGAACAGCGAGGCTGGGACAGTACTTTTGAGGGAGGTTCTAATATTATTGATGTCTATATCCGTTATCTCCGAAAAAAAATTGACTCCGATTATGAAAAAAAATTAATCCACACTGTATATGGTAAAGGATATTGTTTAGGAGAGTAAATATGAAAAGTTCAAAACTATCAATAAAATTTCGAATCACCTTTTGGTATACTCTTGTGTTTTCTCTCATTCTGGCTCTCGTATTTTTTTATATTTATTTTCTTTCTAAAAGCTACAGTGTCCATGATCTTCAGGAAGAGCTAAAAGATGAATCCGCTGATATACTGGAAAATTTATATGATAAGTCCAGCAGGAATGATATTTTGTATAATGCAGACTGGACAAAATTCTATGACGATAATGTTTCTATCAGTTTATATGACAAAAACAGTTCTTTTATAAATGGTGTTTTGCCAGAACATTTTCCTGATAAAGTTCCATTTATCAACAATAAGGTACGACAGATAAAATCTGATAAAAATATCTGGTTAGTCTATGACTATTGTTATGAAGAATCTCCGGAAGATTCCATATGGGTTCGAAGCATCGCTTCTTATGGACATTGGTCAAGAATTCTTTATAATATGCTATGGATTTTTGCTGTTCTTTTCCCTATTACTGTTTTCATCTCCGCCTTTGTCGGCTACCATATATTAAAAAAAGCGTTACAACCAATTTACACGATCAGTGATATGGCAAAAGAGATATCTTTTTCCGTCAATCTTTCAAAACGTATTGAAACATCAAACACTCATGACGAATTTTCTTACTTGGCTGATGCATTTAATTCTATGATTGCTAAACTGGAAAAGTCTTTTGAAAAAGAGAAACAATTCACATCCGATGCAGCTCATGAACTAAGAACACCAATTTCAGTAATACAAAGCCACTGTGAATATTGCCTTGATGAACTAAAGCTCACCGATAGTGTTCGGGAAGAAATTGAGATTATTTATAAAAAAACAACCTATATTGGCCAGCTGATTTCTCAGCTTCTTACTATATCCCGCACAGATAAGCATAGTTTTAAGCCTCAAAAAGAAGAAGTAGACCTTACTCTTTTAATAGAATCTGTCATAGAAGAACTTCAGCAAAAGGCAGCTTATAAAAATATTTCTCTTTTATTTGAATATATCCCCCAAAATGAATCATATATTATTCAGGGAGACACGATGCTCCTAATGCGTATGATTTATAATCTTATAGAAAATGCGATCAATTATGGTATAAACGGCGGATGTGTCTGGGTTAATCTTATAAAGAACCAGGAAAACACTGATATCATCATCAAAGATAATGGAATCGGTATCGAAAAAGAACATCTTGATAAAATATGGAATCGTTTCTATCGAGTTGATAAAAGCAGGAGCGCCGGGGAAGGCTTTGGACTTGGACTTTCTATGGTTCGTTTTATTGTAGATATTCATGGCGGAAGTATTGCCGTAAAAAGTAAACCTGGATACGGAACTACATTTACTGTGTCATTATAAAGCAATATCATTGACCACCCCCTGATTTTTGCCAAATTTCTGCCCATTATAACACCAACATTTACATCTAACAAGACACCTGTAAAAAAAGTGTAAAGAAGTTTCTGATAGTGTTTGACCACCGCCTCTTTTCTATGTTACAATTAAGATGAACATATATATTGATATGCGATTAAGAGGAGGGCCGGATATGATTTATTTGACAATTCTCAATACAATATCTATTCTATTTTTAAGAATCGGGCGAAGGCTCTTGTCCGGTTTTCGTGGTGTGATAAAGCTGATTTTTTAAGCGTCTTTTTGTCATGTACAAAAAGATGCTTTTTTTGACCCGGAAACTCTATAAGCAAATACATTTATTAAGAATGGAGGTCACTTTATGAATAAATATTTTAAAAAATCCACAAAGCGGTCTGTTATTTCCATACTGAGCATTGCCATTACTCTTTGCCTGCTGTTTTCCCTTCTTTTTCCGGGAAAAGCTGTTAATGCAGCTCCAAGAATGAGACTGAATAAAACTGCTGTTACACTGATTCAAGGAAAAACTGTAAAACTACGAGTAATTGGAACTAAAAGGAAAGTAACATGGAAAAGCAGTAATAAAAAGATTGCAAAAGTGAATAAAAAGGGAGTTGTAAAAGCTTTAAGTCCTGGCAAATGCACCATTACTGCAAAGGTAAGAGGCAAAAAGCTAAAATGTAAAGTAACGGTAGATACCGTTGAACGAATCAACGCGAAAAAATTATATGATCTTATACGGAAAAAAGGTAAAAAAGGTAAAGGAGAAGAAAAAAATCTAAGAACAATTTCTACAAAGTTCCGTCCTAAAGGCACAGATGATTCTATTGAAGTCCGTATTACTGCCTACCCGGAAAAAGGAAAGCTCCTTTTTAGCTATGATTACGTTCTAGATTCTCCATGGGATAGTTATCATACAGAATTAACCATGAATCTCCTGAAAAAGAAAAAAGGTACGATTTCCAGTTCTTACAGAAACCTGTATGTCGATCCTGTATATACTCATTCTGTAAATGGTACGATTTCTACCTTATATGACGGAAAGTCACAGGGGCTTTTCCTGACAGAATGTTATGATGGGGCTGATTCAGATGAGGCTTATGATGATGTAGAAACTTCTGTTCCTTATAAAGGCAAACCGAGGCCAGACGATATCATCAAAGGAATCTACCGAATAAATGATGCTTTTGCCAATTATAATATTTTACTTAAAAAATATGGATACAGCATGAAAAAGATTGGTTTTACCAAATGGAAAAATACAAATAACTAATACGGTACCGAAGTCTCTTTCCGGTATTCTGTCATATGTCATCATAATACAGTAAATGAATAATTAATTCTTCATAAATGCAAAAATGAGAGCAGCCACGATTGCTGCTCTCTTTGGAGAAGGTATTCTTGTTACACTAAATGCAACAAAACTTATAATGTATTGGGGGGGGTTACGAGTATTATAATAGCATTTCCTACCACGAAAGTGTGCATAAACATGAAGAAATTTCAAAATATTTTTTATGCATTTTTCGCAATGAAATACCCCTATTTGCCAATATTAAACTCAATCTTTTGTTCATATATAACAACTTCCTACAGTATTCAACGAAAAACACCAATTTTGTACTTGTAAAAATACTTTTTATGAAGAAAAGAAACAGCAACCAGAAATGCTGTAAATTTTATTTTGAAAGAATCTATGAAATAATTTGAGAAAAACACAAAAAAAGATGACCAGCGAACGGTCATCTTTTTGGAGAAGGTATTTTTTGTTACTTATTGGGTGTAGCAAAACTATATAATGTATTGGGGGGGGTTACGAGTATTATAATAGCATTGGGTCACCCGAAAGTGTGCATAAAGTTTTAATGAATTGAAAAAAATTTTTGTGCAGATTCGTTCGAATTCTGACGACTTTTGTCATTCTGACTGAAAGACTATAAATTCTCCTCGGCTGCTTTATCATTTTTAAACAATGCTTCAAATTCTTCTCGGCTAATACGCTCTTTTTCAAGAAGTAAGTTCGCACAGGAATGAAGTACATCCATATTTTCTGTGAGGATTCTCTTCGCGTCTGTGTAGCAATCGTCAACAAGTTTCTTTACTTCTTTGTCAATGATGCTTGCGACTTCCTCGCTGAAGCTTCTGGAGTGACCGAGGTCACGTCCGAGGAATACTTCGTCTGTGTTCTCTTCGTAGTTGATAAATCCGAGTCTGTCGGACATACCGAACTTCGTAATCATACTTCTTGCGGTATCTGTTACCTGTTTGATGTCCTGAGACGCTCCTGTGGTTACATCGTCAAAGATTAATTCTTCGGCGATACGTCCGCCCATGCCGACTTTGATTTCCTGAATCATGCGGCCTTTTGTCTCAAATACGTTATCATTCTCTGGTACAGGCATTGTGTATCCTGCTGCCCCCATACCAGTAGGAATGATGGATACGGTGTATACAGGGCCTACATCTGGCAGTAAATGGAATAAGATTGCATGGCCTGCTTCATGGTAGGCTGTGATCTTACGCTCTAATTCTGGCACAAGACGGCTCTTTTTCTCAGTTCCGATTCCAACCTTAATGAAAGACTTTCTGATATCCTCCATGCGGATGAATCGTGCATTATTTCTTGCTGCATGGATTGCCGCTTCATTCATAAGGTTCTCAAGATCTGCTCCAGAGAATCCTGGTGTTGTGCGGGCAATCTGGTGTAAATCTACGTCTTCTGCAAGTGGTTTGCCTTTTACATGGACTTTAAGGATTTCTTCTCTTCCCTTTACGTCTGGTCTGCCAACTGCTACTTTACGGTCAAAACGGCCTGGTCTTAAAATAGCAGGGTCAAGAATATCTACTCGGTTTGTTGCTGCCATCACGATGATTCCTTCATTCACTCCGAAACCGTCCATTTCTACGAGGAGCTGGTTCAATGTCTGTTCTCTTTCATCATGGCCGCCGCCAAGTCCGGTACCTCTTCGTCTTGCCACCGCATCAATCTCATCAATGAAAACGATACATGGTGCATTTCTCTTTGCATCTTCAAATAAATCTCTTACACGGGAAGCTCCGACACCGACAAACATTTCCACAAAGTCGGAACCGGAAATACTGAAGAATGGCACGCCTGCTTCGCCGGAAACGGCCTTGGCAAGAAGAGTCTTACCTGTTCCTGGAGGACCTACTAAAATAACACCTTTCGGAATTCTCGCACCTACTTCAATGTATTTCTGCGGACTCTTTAAAAAGTCTACGATTTCTTTTAATTCTTCTTTTTCTTCCTGTAATCCTGCAACCTGGTCAAAACGGATATTCTGAGATTCCGGGTCCTGCATTTTTGCGCGGCTCTTTCCGAAATTCATCATCTTATTTCCGCCGCCGCCACCGCCGGAAGCACGGCTTATCATACCAAACATGAACATCATGATCACACCAATGACGATCCACGGCAAAATCATGGAAAGCCAGCCTGCATCGGATGACTTCACATCGTCTACCTGACAGGATACTTTATACTGCTGTGCCAGATCAATGACCTTATTCACGTCAGTTACATGTGCTACTTTCTTCTCTCCATCATTCAGTTTTACAATGGCAGAACCTGTAGGAACCTGTGCGTTCTGCACTACTTCTATTGACTTTACTTTATTCTTTGCGATATCGGACTCCAGTCTTTCGTAAGAATACGAACTGCTGCCGCTCCCCGACATCAGATTCTTTTCAGCAAAATAATTGCCAAACATATATACCGCCAGGAACACTACCAGTAAAATGGCAGTATTTCTCATATTTCTATTCAACATTGTCTCCTTTCTCTTCCCCGGAAACCTGCTCTGCTCCCTCCTCAGCATCTTCTGCTGCCTCTGGTTCTACAACTCCGATAAATGGAAGATTTCTATATTTTTGTGCATAGTCAAGTCCGTATCCAATAACGAACTCATCTGGAATATCAAATCCAAGATAATCAATCTGAACTTCTACCTCACGGCGGTCTGGTTTATTTAAAAGGGCACACAGACGGATACTCTTTGGATTTCTCTGTTTTAATACAGGGATAAGGTAGTGAAGTGTTCTTCCGGAGTCGATGATATCCTCCACGATAATTACTTCCTTGTTCTCCATTGTATCATCTAAATCCTTCTTAATACGAACGATTCCTGAACTCTCTGTCGCATCTCCGTAGCTGGATACCTGCATAAAGTCCAGAGAAACCGGAACTGTAATTCTCTTTGCTAATTCGCAGGCAAAAAATACGCCGCCCTTTAAAATACAAATGAGGTGAACTTCTTTTCCTGCATAATCTTTGCTGATCTGTTCACCGATTTCTTTAATCTTTGCGTCTACAGTTTCTTCTGGAATCAAAACATTAATCTTATCTGCCATTTCCGTGTCCTCCATTAAAAAATTCTCTAATTCTCTTCTTTCTCCTGCACCGATACTCTAAGCACCCGCTTTGTCTCGCTGCTTACCTTGTAAAACTCGCTGATGCGTCCTCCGATTATCCACATAATATGGAAACCATCTGCCAGCAGAAGCTGCCCGTCTCTGTCCGAAGCAGGAATTTTCGTATCAATAAAATAGCGTCCCAGTGATTTACGCCGTCCTTCTTTATCCATAATAAAATAATCGCCGGTATCTCTGGTTCTTAAACAGGGTTTACATTTCATTTTATCATAATCAAAGTATTTCACACAATCCCTTTTTGCAACTTTCCCGCCATTCCACGGTAAAATGGAAAAATGGATTGTAAATTTTTGCAATAATGTCTCATTTGACAATACTATCGTTTCTTCTGCCTTTGATTCTTCTGATTCGGCAGTCAGCGGCAAATATACTGGCTGCATTTTATCTTCTGAATGATTACCACATTTTTTATTTTTTTTATTTAAATTCTCTAAATTCTGTTCATCACTCTTTTGTTGCCCATCTTTTTGTTTATTTTTATCTGAAAATGTTACATCAGTCGACAACTTCATTAATAAAAGTCCATCCCGCACTCGCCTTGCAAGCACCCCATACGGACAATTCTGCTGCTTACCTTCTTTATTTGCCATCAGTGCAAGCAGTTGTTCCACATGGACGAGGGAAATGTCTTTTCGGTGTCCCGATATTTCAAAAAGCATCCGTCTCATCATTTCCTTTTGTTCAAAAAGACTCATCACAGAAAATGTTTTCTCTGCCAAAAACAGCTCTCCCTGTTCATTTGCTATTACATTTTCATTATATAATTTTTCCATTTGCGGGGTAACATATGCTAAAAGCTCCTGCATCTGCATTCCAAGCTCGCTGATATGTGCCGCTGCCTTTTGATTGACATGTTCCATCTCCGGCAAAATGCGGTGACGGATATAATTGCGGCTGTATTCTTCATTCGTATTCGTGCTGTCATCGACATAATTCTGCCCGATATTTTGAAGAATATCCATGATTTCTTCCCTGCTTAAACAGAGAAATGGACGGATAATCTTTCCATTGACCGGCAAAATGCCCGCCATTCCCTGCGGTCCAGTCCCTCGCAGCATCCGAAATAAAATCGTTTCCGCCGCATCATTTTGATGATGCGCCACCGCAATCTTTCCACAATGATACTCTTTCGCATATTTTTCGAAACACTCATAGCGGGCGATTCTGCCCGCCTCTTCCTCAGAACATTTTTTCTGCCGGCTCTCCTCTTTTATATTACGGTACTCCACATTTAGCGAGAGGTTCCACTTGTGGCAGAAATCCTGCACGAACTCTTCATCCCGCTTTGCCTCCTCACCACGAAGCATGTGATTAATATGTACTGCGTACAATTTTAAAGAAAGAGCCTCCCTCCTTGCAAGAAAATATCTCGCAAGACAAACAGAATCCGCTCCTCCGGAAATCCCAAGTAAAATCGAGTCTCCCTCCTGTACCATTTTCCATTTTTTCAAGAAAGAATCTACTCTCTCCCAATGTTTATCCCACATTTTTGTGTTCCTTTCTCCCAGATAGCAGCTACCAGCACCGTTCGGTCATCGTCATAACCGTCCTCTAACACCGGAACTGCTTCTATCAATTCATTTGCAAAAACCTGTGCATTATTTGTCTTTATCTTTCCAATCAGGCTTTCCATACGAAATGAAATCTCTGGCATATTTTCAAATTCCAGCATTCCATCTGATACCATGATTACCATATCTCCATCATATAGCTTTTTATATTTCAAGTCAAACTGCTGTCCAATTCGGCATCCTGGAGGAAGCGCAGCTGGCATAATCCTCTCTACTGAATTTTTATGCCGGATAAATGTAGCCATTCCCCCTGCCTTTAACAATTTTAATATCCCTGTTTTTAATGAAATAACCGCCGCATCTATCGTAGAAAATGCTCCCTTATCCTGAAATAAAAGAGCATCCTGTATCATTTCCAGTGCAAACTCTTCTGAAATTCCTGCTTCAAGCAAATCTTCCAATGTCTCAATCAATCTCCGGCTATCCTCATTCGCTTTTTTTCCAGTACCCATTCCATCTGACAAAAGCATGACTGCTCTTTTTCTTCCAAAATTAGTAAATGAAAATGTATCTCCACAAACATCTTCTCCTTTTTTATTACAACATCTTTGTCCAAAAACGACATGAAAACCATTCTCCTCTATAAAAGAAATCCTGTTCTCTCCCGGCCTAAGCCATGTTGTTTCCATGTTCCTGTAAAAATTTCTCTTGTAATATGTATTCAGGCATTTTCTTACCAGCTCTGTTTTCTTTGTCCCCAAAAGAGGCTGCACCTGTACCGTCACCTGAAGCAATCCACTTCCATCTTTATATTCTTTTCCCTTTATAAAATGAATTCCTTTTCTGAAAAAAAGCGTTTTTAATGCCATCTTTTTTCGTCCACAGATTTCTTCACCTTTTTGCATATTTACCCGGCACTCCCGAAGAAAAAGGCGCTGTTCATCTAACTGCCGGCACATAACCTGTTTTATCTCATCATACCTTTGTTCCCAGTATATGTTTTGATAAATGAGACGATATAACCATGATATTTCTTCCATAAATGGCTGAAAAAAAACACAATTCCTGCGAAATTCTGAGGATGCCATCCGCCCGTCTACCCCAGAACACTGGTAAGCCTGCTCCAATATCGAAGCAATTTCTCCAATCGTTTCTTTTTGTCTGCTTCCATAACATTCTCTATATTTAGGACATTTGCGGCATACATCCTGCATGATTGACTGACACAAAAAATCCATGTCATTACCCAGCACATCTTTTTTCTCTATTTTCATCAGTTCAATCAATCTGGAAAGTCCCTCTTCAAAAAGAAGCAGGCGCTGTATGGCATCCTGCTCGTTATAACTTCTGTTATGCATAATACCTTCCCTCCACAATACGATTTCAGAATCATTATAGTTGATTCTTCGAAACAGATATGTCGATTGGTGGCAACGCCGACGAAAAGCTGAGGCTTCTGGTTTGTCGCTGGCAAAGGAGACGCTCTCAGGGAATCTAATAGTCCATATTTGTGACTTTCGTCGCGGCGTGTTGAATACTCGCTCTGTCGCTCGTATCCAACACTTGCTCCCAGGCCACAAATATGGACTATTAGATTCCCTGAGAGCTGTCTTTGGCTGGAGAGGGAAAATTCAGAATTTATATGAAAGTAAGCAAAAACCGCTGCCCAAATCCTCAAATCCCCTCAAAGGATTGAATAACCTTTTTATTTCTTACGAAAAACAGAACACAAAAGAAGCTTATAATAGCAATGGCAACTTAGAGCGTGTTTGAAACACACTCTAGGAGCTGCTCAAAGATACCATTAATGAAAGTTCCTCCGTAAAATAATTGATTTTGCGACTTTGTGTTTTTTACAACTGAGTCAAAATCAATTATTTTACGGAGGAACTTTCACCCGATACTCTTCTAGCAGCGACCACAGTCACCTTTGCTATTATAAGCTTCCCTGTGTCCGTCTGTTCCTTAAAGAAATAAAAAAAAGGCTTATACAAGCCTTTTTCAAAGTAGCGGGAACTGGATTTGAACCAGCGACACCGCGGGTATGAACCGCGTGCTCTAGCCAACTGAGCTATCCCGCCACACTCAACAGGCAATATCATACCATGTATTTTATGATATGTCAAGGGTTTTTTAAAATTTTTAATCTGTTTTTTGTGTTGTTGCTTTATTCTCTGTCTGAGATTGTGTTGTCTGATCTGCGCTTTCCGTTGTCTGACCGCTTTGATCTTCGCTTGCCGTTGTGGTTTCTGCGCTGTCTGCCGCCGTTGTACTCGCTGATTCTCCTTCCTGGGCTTCCTGCAAAGAAATTTCTCCCTCTTTGATCATTCCGAGACGCTCTCTCGCAATTCGCTCTTTAGACTCGTCCGTATCAATATTATTCTTTTCTTTTTCAAGTGTTTTATTCGTCTGATTTAAATTCTTCACTTCTGTCTTTAATTCATCAATTGTCTTCTGATACTTCGCAGCTTTTCTCTCAACTTTCTGGTATGCTCCCCAGAAAGCACTTAAAATAATAACTGTACAAACAATAATAATCGCAGACTTTTTCGTAAAAAACGTCTTCTTGAACTGTCTGTTAAACTGTTTACTGTTTTTCTTCTTTTTCTTTCTCTTCTTCATTCTGCACCTGCCAAATCCTGCCTCATTTATTTCTTCTTATTATTTTAACGGTTCTCCTCATATTTTTCAACATTTTGTCTGTATTTTTCACAATTACTTTTCCTGGAAAAAGTATGATTCCCCCTGTAATTTTCACTATTTTGCTAATAATTTTAATAAATACAGAAAACAGCTTTCCAATCACTTCACTCAAAACCAAAAAATAAAAAACAGCCCCACATTCTAATCCAACCAGACAATAAAATCGTACCATTCCCTGATTATACACCTGAAACAGTATAAATAATCCTATAGCTGCTGTAAAACAAAAAATCACATCTTCCAAATGCACCATTTTGTTTTTATGTACAAAATTTTTTCGAAGCGTTCGGAAAAATTCATACCATAATCCGAGCAAAATTCCATATAGGCCGCTAATGAAAAAAAGATGAATCTGCTTTATAATAATATCCGCTATTTTTTTATTTTCCATTTAGTGGAACAACCTCCTGAGCAGACCTCCTTTTTCCCCTTTCATATATCCGTCATCCGAATAAACCATGCTGTACACCAGTCCTTCTATCTCCACCTCCCCTTTTTCTACTGTAAGTTTTGTTACATGCAGTTCTTCTCCCTGAATCATAAGCATTCCCTGTTCCGTATCTAAAATAATCTCATTTGGGTCAAAGGAAATTACCTCTTTTACACCGCTTATAATCCCGCTGCTTCGATTAAAAAGTGAAATCTTATGACTCTTTAAAATCCTCTCTTCCATAAGTTTTACCCTCATTTTTATTCCTTTCATTATATGTATTGCTAATAAAATATATAACCCTGTAAAAATTGCAGGAAACACCTTGACAAACACTTCCAAAACCGTTATAACTATTGAAGTAAATGCGCTTTTGCGCGATATTTCAATGAGACAATGACAAGAATATCAGGAGGAATTTATCATGAATAAAACAGAATTAGTAGCAGCAATTGCAGAAAGAACAGAATTAACAAAAAAAGATGCTGACCAGGCTTTAAAAGCTTTCATTGATGTTGTTGGTGATGAACTCAGCAAAGGCGAGAAGATTCAGTTAGCTGGATTCGGTACTTTCGAAGTAACTGAAAGAGCAGCTCGTGACGGAATCAACCCAAGAACAAAAGAGACTATCCACATCCCAGCTTCTAAAGCTCCTAAGTTCAAAGCTATGAAGTCTTTAAAAGAGAAAGTAAATAACTAATTTTATTAATTAGATCGTGTTTAAAAGTCAGCGTCCGGGAGGACATTATGAGACTAGATAAATTTTTAAAAGTTTCCCGCTTAATCAAACGCCGTACCGTAGCGAATGAAGCCTGCGATGCCGGTCGTGTTCTTGTGAACGGTAAGACCGCTAAAGCAAGTCTTAATGTGAAGAATGGCGATGTTCTTGAAATCCAGTTTGGAAATAAGACTGTCAAGGCGGAGATACTTGATGTGAAGGATACTGCAAAGAAGGATGAAGCTAAGGAGCTTTTCCGGTATTTGTAGGGAGATAGGCGGAACAGACAAAACAGACGAACCCAGAAAGATAAATAAAGCATATTTGTGACTTTAGTCGCTGCAGGCTGAATGTTCGCGTAAAAGCGCTCGCATCCAGCCTTTGCTCCGAGGCCACAAATATGCTTTATTTATCTTTCTGGGTTCTGCTTGCTGGCAGGTCGGAAAATCCATTGGAGGGATTTAGAGTGTGTTTGAAAAATCATTCCAGCAACCTGCACGCCTCAATTTACGGTATCTTCTCTCTTTGGGCGCGTCTATTTGCCTGCGGCAAACTGGAATTTATTACACACTCACCTGTTTTCCCAAAAATTCCGCCGCCACAAGGGCGATCTTCTTCTCCGATTCCCCCAGTCGTTGTTTTCTATCTTTTGCCTGTATAATAATCGCTCCAATTATCTGTCCATTGCTTCGGATTGCCTGGCAGATTTGTTCATGTTCTTCCATGCCATGAATTACTGGAATAAAGCGATTTCTTTCGGATAACGGTAATCTCTCATCTCTGTCATCCAAAATATTCTCTAATATATGACTGATTGGTTCTCCGACAATATCCTCTCCTGTGTATCCGGCAGCAGCAACAACTTTTTCTCTGTCTGTGACAAAGACTGCATTCCCCATTTGCTGTGCTACACACTGTGCGAATTCTTCCGAAAGAGAAGACATTTCTGAAAAAGGCAAAAATTTTCGTAAAATGATTCCCCCTTCTTTATCCGTGTAAATCTCAAGCGGCATTCCCTCTTTTACCTTAAGAGTCTTTCTTATCTCCTTTGGTATAACAATTCTGCCTAAATCATCTATACGACGTACAATACCTGTAGCTTTCATAATATCTTCTCCTTATTCTGGTTTTATAGATAATGATTTTCTGCTGTTAGTATTGCTCATTTTTTTGAAATTATGACTCTGTTTACCAGTTTTCGGAGAAATTTCGTTTTGCCGCATAAAAAACGCCCTTTTTTCTTAATTCAAGAATAATATAACAAAATTGTCGAAGTCCCTAATGAAAGAAGATATCCTTTCTTCATGGGTGTCTGTCTAATGAATTAAATAGTAAGAAATTCTTCTATTTCTTTCCAGGCTTCTCTTGATTCTTTCATTTTTTTCATTCCAAGCTGAAAGACATGGAACATTTCATCATATATGGTAAGCTGCACTTCGCAACCTGCTGCTTTCGCTTTTTTTGCTGCTCTCGCGCTGTCACTTAAAAGCATTTCTGAGCCGCCTACCTGAAAGAGCATTGGCGGAAACCCTTCGTAATTACCGTAGAGTGGGGAAATATATGGTGTTTTAGGGTCATTTTCCCCATAATATGCATTGCTGTAAATCATGCTGTCTGTCGTATTACCAAAAAGGGGATCTTTTTCAAAGTTTGTCTCATAGGAATCTCCTGTGGCTGCCAGATCTGTCCACGGAGACATTAACACAAGTTTCTTCGGAAGCGGCTCTCCTTTATCTTTTAAATAAAGACAGAGTGCTAATGCCAGGCCGCCTCCGGCAGAGTCTCCGGCAACAATAATCTGACTTCCCCTACATCCCATTTCAAGGAGCCACTGGTATGCTGCGTAAGCATCTTCTAGTGCTGCCGGATATGGGTCTTCTGGTGCCACACGATAATCAACAGAAAGAACTGCCCTTTCTCCCGGCATTCTTGCATACAATACGGCAAAATCCCGGTATGCATTTTTCATTTTTCCAATGTAACCTCCACCATGAAGCTGTAAAACGACTTCACGGTTCTCGGTCAGCAGGCGTTCTGCTGTATCTTCTTTGCCCGCCCGGTCTTCTGGCATATTGCTATCATCAGTTTTCAAATATTCCAAGCTGTTATTGGAAAAGAACTCATTTTGATGCAATAACAATTCCATTGAAAAATCCGGCATCTCAATCGGAACAAGGGAAAATCCTCTTGGCGGATGCCACGGCGGTTCTATCTCTGCCACTCTCTTCCGAAATGTCCCATTCTGGATCAGCGGACCAATTCCATGCAGAGAAGTTGCAAGCGCAATAACATTCTTAGACATAGTCGCTGCCAGACTGATTGACTTATCTTTTCTGCGTTTCTTTCTTCTTGCCCTATTCTGGCGAACCATTCGCTCCATTGCAGATTTATCCACAGCCTTCTCTCTTCTTCCACTACTTGTCCCCAAATTTCTTCTATTCATCCTCATCTCCCTATTCACTATTTTAATTTTTTAACGTTTGTTTCTGTTTACACAAAACTATAGAAGGCTATATATGAAGCTTTCGCTTCAATTCATTCTTTGCCTTGCGGTCTCCAATTATCATCGTTCCGCTCCACAGCAATACGGACAATCCAAATGCAATCCATGCAAGTACGATATGATGCAAATACCCCGTAAAATGTAATACTACATCTAATATACTGAGCGCAATTGCCGCAAGCTGCATAAGCAGATAATTTTGCCAGCTTGAAGAATTCACGCTCATACAAATGATAATTGCAAGAACCAATCCATAAATAATGCACGGCAGACCAAATTCCAGTGACCATCCACTCCAGTCAAGGGCAAAATCGATCAAAATCATCAGTCCTAATATAACAAAAATCTGTGTATAAATCTTCCGGATATGCCCCTGTCTTCTACTGAAAATATCCCACATTGTCAATATGAGATAGGCAATAATCCCCCCAGTTACAACAGACCAGTATTTCGGTGCCATATCAAATGTCAGATAGTTGATAAATGCAAGCAGCATTTCTAACGCAAGCGAAATAAACAGGAGAATTCGCCCTGCTTTTCGGAAACGTCTTGTATTTTTCTTTACATCAGGATAGCCCGGACCTTGTATCAGAAATCTTTTATCTGCTACGGAATCTATATCAACATACCTGGCTCCATTATATTCAAATTCACTATCTGGAAATCCGCTGCCTGATTTCTGTCCCTTTGACTTTTCTTCCGTCAATATTGTATGACACAGCGGGCAAACCATTGTATCATCCGCAACCCACACGTTGCATCTCTTACATTTATTCATGGGAAAATGCACCTCCTCTCAGCAAACACTTTCTATTAATTATAGTACATTCAAACTTTCTATTCGGAATGCCAGAGCGTGTTGAAAAATGCTTTTCATTAATCATAATACACTCCATTCGTTTCTATCTCTACATCAATGCCGTCCTCCGCAAGACTTCTAAAAAATACTTTCTGTACTGAAGTATCCTTTAAAAGCGAACTAAAAGTAAATGTCAGTTCATCCCCATAGGAGCAGACTGTTGCCTTTGTATTCTGCCCGGTCGATGGAGACAGTATTATCTGAAAACGCTTGATATATGGGCGGTATGCCTCATCCACAATCATTCGTCCCATATTTGTAATCGTTGTTGTCGTTGCCTTCGCACTCATCAAATATACAAGCTTAATCGCTGGCTTTTTCAGGAAAAGAGGGACTACCCGCAATGCATAATTCTTCTGGTTTGACACATTGTATGCAATCATTTTTTCCAGATTCTCCTGTGTAATCTGCCTCTTTAACTCTGCCTGCACCAGCTTCATCACTTCCTGCCGCTCGTATTTTTCCTTTTCCGGTAAAAAAGAGGCACTCGCCATCGCAAAGAAATTCCTTGTTGTCATTGAGCCAAAAAACGGCCGCAGATTCACCGGAACACACAGCACAATCGGCTTTTTTGAAACATTTCCATGCAAATATCCTTTATAAATGCTGTATACAAAAATCCCGGATAAATATTCATTAATACTCATCCCAAGTTCTTTTGCCTTCTCTTTAAGCTGTCTCACTGACATATACCCATGAATAATCCCTAGTTCACCTCGAACAAGACGTTCTCCCTTCATGTGCACTGCTGGAACAGACTTATAAGTCTTCTTCCCTGCCTTTTTATAATTCTTTAAATAACTGTCCTCTGTATCAAGCGACGTATCATCGCAGAGCCGGTCACCCATCTCACCTGAAAGCTGCGGATAACAAATCCTCAAATACTGATATGTCAATTCCCTTAAAAAGTTCACCGCTCCCATTCCATCTGCAAGCGCATGAAATACTTCCAAATTAATTCGGTTCTTATAGTATGTCACCCGAAATAAATAACTTTTATTCCGATGCTGCTCTATATAACGACAAGGAAAATCTTCCTCCTCACGCACAACTGGCTTTCCCTTTACATTTGTCTCAAAATAATACCAGAACATTCCCGTTCTCATCCGTACATTCATTGTGTTAAACCAGGGCAGAACCTGCTCTAATGCCTCCTGCAGACACTCTGGCTCAATATTCTCCGAAAGAATCACAGCGATTCTATATACATTTGTCATCGTCTCATTCGCGATAACCGGGAAAAGATTCGCTGTATTATCAAGCTTCTCCCAACGCGTTTCTTTTTTCTGGACTCTGCTTTTCATCTCGTACTCCTGTCTGTATGATAATATTCACGCAGTTTTATTATTTCAAGAATGCCTCGGCATTCTTGCTGCGAGATGCGCGTCATGCAAAGCATGACATATTTCTTTTGCGCATCTCTGCAATCCTGCCGGAGGCTATATCAGATGGGGGATTGACTCCCACCACTGATACTAATTTGCTCCTCGCCACCTGAAGAGGTGGGAGTCATCTCACATCTGATATATTACCACAAAATGTTTTAACAAAACAGATGAAGTAGAAAGCTTGGTATTCAAGGCGAACTGACGAACTGACGAACCATCGAAGCACAATCCTCCCCATTTGTGACTTTCGTCGCGGCGTGTTGAATGCTCACTTATACGCTCGCATCCAACACTTGCTCCCAGGCCACAAATGGGGAGGATTGTGCTTCAATGGTTCTGACAGTGGCTGCTGGAATGAAATTAGAAAATCATCCTATAATCTCTTTCACTTTCTCCATACTAATTTCTGCTATTGCTGCGATCTGTTCTAACGGGAACTTTGCCTCATGCATTTTAGTAACCACTCTAACTAATTTTTGTTTTTCTCCTTTTTCTTGACCTTCTCTATAACCGTATTCCTGTCCCTCTTCAAACGCTTCTTCCCTAATCCCCTGACTTAAGTTACACATTTCCTTCACATCCTTCCTTATATCATTTTCCAATGGGATATCGTATTCTTTCTCCATTATATCCAATTTATCTTCTACCTCCAAGTCCGAAGATAAAAGTGCTGATAATAAACGATGTAATTCGTATTTTTCTTCTTTTTCCGGTAAGTTTTTTGCGATTCCTATTATTATAATATTGAGAAGATCTAAATCGCCTTTCCATTTATGAGATCCTATAATCTGCTCTTCTTCTAAATGAATATGACTCAAACTGTGTTCTTTCATGTTCATACAAATCCAAATAGAATAAACTCTTTTCATATTATCATATTCTGAATTTACAAAATCTCTTCCCTTCTGTGAAGATACTATTCTGCATATATAGAAAATAGCTCTGTTTACTATTTTATATTTTCTCGGTTCTTCTTTTTGTGCCTCTACGTTAATAATTATCTGAGTCAGACCATCTTTCATCCTGACATAAAAGATAATGTCAAAACGTATCATTCCCTCGTTAATCTCACTGTTTTCTGTATTTAACCTGCTAACCTGTTCTGTAGTTTTCGTATCTTCTTCTAATTCTTTTCTTGGGTTGTCTCCCACTTTCTTTTTCCCATTAGTCATTCCAGAATCAACCGGAACTACACTAATATACGGTTCTCCTTCTATATAATTAACTACTTCCTTCGGATTCATCTCCCGAAATTCCTCTATAGTATTTACCAATATGTACGCCAGTATGATTTTATGTCCTAAAAGCTTCTTCGCCTTCTCGTCATACTGGGCATCTTTATCTGACGCTCTCACTGTTTTCTTAATAGATGCGTCCACAAATATCTCCTTTTTGTAATTAATCATTCTTTAATTCCATATTTTTACTATATAACATTTTTCTGATTTATGCAAGAGGAATTTTAATTTGTGAGACTGTAAAAATAGACGAACTCAGGGAGATAAATAAAGCATATTTGTGGCTTTCGTCGCGGCGTGTTGAATGTTCGCTCCACGCGCTCGCATCCAACACTTGCTCCCAGGCCACAAATATGCTTTATTTATCTCCCTGAGTTCTGCTCATTGCCTATATCCGCTCTCTATTTATTTTAAAATCATATCTACATTTATAGATTTATAACCAAAAGTGTCGTAAAAACGACCATTTAGACATAAACGCTAGATATTTGAAAAAAAATTGTTACAATGAGGAGAGTACAATAGAAAAAACGAGATACTTATATTTTTACAAAAGGAGGATTTATTATGCATTGCGAAATCTGTGGAGGTTAAATAGAAATACAAGCTAACGGCAAAGGCATCTGTCCATATTGCGAAGGACGCTTAAGTATCTTTGGTAAGAAATGCAAATCATGCGGAAAGAGCTATTAATTTACACTAATATTTTTACAGAAAAGAGGGATTTCAATGTCTGATTTTTTTAAAGATGGTTCTCGGTGGGGAAGTATTGACAGTAGCGGTTCTATTTACGCTTCTGACGGTACTTATCTCGGTAGTTTAGACAAGTTTGGAAAGTTCCATGACAGCAGTGGCACTTATATGGGCAGTATAGATAGTCAGGGGAAAATACGAAATTATAAAGGTGATTATTTAGGAAGTGTATGGTCAAACGGTGAAGTTCACAACGATCGTGGAGATTATATTGGAATGTTTCCATATTACAATGGAAAGATAGGCCAATTTCAAATCGGAAATAATAATGATTCGGCCTCATCTAATAATAATTCAGACTATAACAATGACAACCAGACAACGGGAAGTTCCACAACTCATACTTCCACTGGAGGCGGCAGTATAACTCCTGCCAGTCTTTCTTCTGAAGGGGATATTCTAGATGTCATAAAATTTGTAGTTATTATTATTATCGGCGCCCTTATTTTTTCTATATTATCCGATTGTTTTTATACAGTAAAAGAGTTATTTATTTCTCCATACTCATCCATTCTTTTGCTGTTATCCTTAGTCGCACCGGCTATTGCTGGCACCATATCCAAAAAGGAAAATGCTGCTAAGGAGTTCCCTCTTTTATATCTGATAAATTATGCACTTTGCCTGCTGTGGTCTATTATTTTTACATTGATTTTGCAAATGACTGCTGTTTATTCTGTTTTTATTTTCGCATTAGATAGCGTAATCTTTGCATTAGCTATGACTATTATTTCTATCCTGTTCTATACAATACTGGATAAAATAATCTTTAGCAATAAAAACATGGATGATTTTAATTGGTTAATAGCACTCCTTAGTTTATCTATTATTACTTGCGTTCTAGTAATTATATTATTTGTTCAGAATCTGTTTCAACTTGACCATCGTTTACAATGGGACAAACGCCCTTGTTCCTATGCACCTTATGAGTCCACTACAGAATATACTGACGAAGATACTGAAAGTTATGATAATACTGATGATTCGGATGATTTTTCTGATGATTCAGAAAGCTACAGCGATGATTCCTCCGATGATTCCTGGAATGATTCTTCTGACTCTTCTAATGAAAATAATAACGAAGAGTCCTCATGGGATTCTATAAGTTTTGAAGATAAAATAAATCAAATCAAAACCGATTATTATGATATTGAAAATAACTTAGATTCAATGGAAAGTGACTCTAGTGATGGGGCAACGTTCTATTACAGAAATAATACTCTGACAAAAATGGTTGATACCGTATATCAGGATAATTATACTGTTGAAGTATCCTACAAAAACAGTAAACCATTTTTCATTTTCATGAAATCTAATGATGATAATTCTGAATACAGATATTATTATTTTAACGGGAAATTAATCCGCTATATCGATGAAAATGGCGAAGTTAGTGATTATGAAGATGGAACAGATATCATTGGTTCCGATTTATATGAATGGGCTGATGCTATGTAAAATTCTGGTTTACCGCAGGTCAAGGTATGCACTATCTACCACTTACGATTGCTCAACAACTATAAATTTTTTAGCGGTTCTACTCAATAGCTCTTCAAGCAATCCGACTATAGATTCTTTAGCTTTGCCGGGCTGCCAACAAACAGAACTCCAGAAGATAAATAAAGCATATTTGTGGCCTCGGAGCAAGTGTTGGATGTGAGCACGAAAGCGAACATTCAACACGCCGCGACTAAAGTCACAAATATGCTTTATTTACCTTCTGGAGTTCGTCTGTTTATCTGTCGCTCCCCCTTGCCTGCGGCAAATCACCCCCTCTTATGTGCTTTTCCATAAAAAAGTTCGGCTAATTTCCCTGTTGTCATTTCTTCTCGTTCTTTTCCGGTCAGATCCATGACTATTTTTCCAGAATCCAGCATAATCGTCCTGCTACCGTATTCTAATGCATATTCCATATCATGCGTAATCATAAGGGTTGTGATCTTATTTTCCTCAACAATCTTTTTCGTTAATGCCATGACTTTTTCGGCTGCGCCGGGGTCAAGGGCTGCGGTATGTTCATCGAGTAATAGGAGTTCTGGTTCTGCAATGGTTGCCATTAAAAGAGAGGCTGCCTGTCGCTGTCCGCCGGAAAGAAGACCGATTTTTGTTTTCATTCTGTCTTCGAGTCCCATTCCAAGTGTGGAAAGGACTTCTCTAAAGTAGGCACTGTCCTTTTTATTTAAGGCAAAGAAAGACGGGGAAGCCTTTCTTGTGTAAGCAAGGGCAAGGTTTTCCTCAATGGTGAGGTTCGGAGCGGTTCCACGAAGTGGATTCTGGTAAAGGCATCCGATGTTTAAGGCTCGTTTGTAGTCTTTTAATTTCGTAATGTCTTTGTCTCCTAAGTACACTTTTCCTTCATCTGGAAAAAGGCTTCCGAGGATGACGTTAAACATGGTAGATTTACCGGAACCGTTTGAACCGAGTACAGTAACAAACTGACCGGGTTCTACGGTGAGATTTAAATGGTCGAGGGCAACTTTTTCATTGACAGTGTTTGCCTCAAACTTTTTTGTGATATCTGTAAGTTTTAACTGACTGCTCATTAACGTCTGCCCCCTTTCTTTTTATATGTTTTTTGTAACCACGGAATAACTAATGCGATTACAACGATAACTGCAGACAATAATTTAACTGCATAGCTTGGCATATCAATCTTGTATGCAATCTGAATGATGATTCGGTATAATAAGGAACCGAGAACAACACCAACTGCCTGTATTGTAACGGAATGATTACTAAAGAAAGTAAGACCGATGATTACCGAGGCGAGTCCCATAACAAGCATACCATTTCCACAGTTCAAATCTGCGTATTTCTGATACTGGCAAAGAAGCGCGCCGGAAAATGCAACGAGTGCGTTAGAAATCATGACCCCACCGATTCTGGATACATCTGCATTAATCGAAGATGAACGAACCATTTCCTCATTATCACCAGTTGCAATAATCGCCATACCATTTCTTGTACGGAAAAATGTAACAAGAACTGCACAGGTTACAATAACGATTATCATGGTAAGTAAAAATGCGGTCATGCCTGATGACATATCCTTGCCAAAGGCTCTCTGGAATATCTTGTATACAGTATCTGCCGGTTTATTTACGGTTACGCCCAAGCTGTTTTTTGCTTCATACTGTAAATAACGGTTGGACTGACCACCCAGAATAGCATAGTTTACTGTGTAAAGTCCCGTCATTGTAAGGATACCAGATAAAATCGGTTCAATCTTTAATTTAGTCTGCAAAAGTCCCGTACAAAGTCCTGCTGCCGCTCCTGCAAGCGTGCCAGCAACAAGCCCTAAAATCGGATGTCCTGCAATCGTCACTACGACACAGGCGGTCATTCCAAATACAAAACTTCCCTCTACCGTAAGGTCAGGGGTTTTTAAAATACTAAATGTCAGAAAAACGCCCAGGGCCATAGGGGCGTAGATAAACCCCTGGCCGAGAGCGGAAACTAACATGCCTGCTATTTCATTCATGTTTATGTCCTCAATTCTAATCTTGATTCATTATTTATTAAAATGACTTGTTCCATCTTCCTCTACAAGCACATCAAATTCTTCAAATGCCTTCTTATCGAAGTTACCACCAAACTGTTTTACAGCCTGCATATTTACATATTTTGCATAATCAGAAATTGTCTCGTAAGGAATATCAGAAACTTTTTCGCCGTTTGCAATCTTTTCTACCATGTCTGCAACCTGTTTTCCAAGCTGTACATAGTTTACACCAACTGTAGCAAATCCACCGTCTGCAACCATAGAGTCAGCACCACAGTAGATAGGAACTTTCTTCGCGTAAGCGACATCTGTGTAAGTAGCCATTGCTGAAGCGATTGTGTTGTCATTACCAGTATAAAGTGCATCTACTCCTTTAGAAATCAGGGATTCTACTGCTGTCTGAAGCTCAGAAACATTAGAGATAGAAGACTCTTCATAAGCGATATTATTATCGTCACAGTATTTCTTAGCTGCTGTGATTGTAGATACGGAGTTTGTTTCACTGGATGTATACAGGAAACCAATCTTCTTGTAATCTGGCTGGAAGTTAGCGATCAGCTTAACGATTTCATCTGCTGGAATGTTGTTAGAAACACCCGTGATATTCGCACAATCTTCTCCTGTAAGACCTGCTGCTTCCGGGTCTGAAACTGCGGCGAATACGATTGGTGTATCTTCTCCATCATAAACGCTTTTTGCTGTCTGTGCTGTGGAAGTTGCGATTGGAACAACAATGTCTACTCCTTCAGATTTATAATTCTCAATGATAGAGCTTAATGCTGCTGTATCACCGTTTGCGTTATCTGTTACAACTTTGATGTTGTCATCTTTTCCAAGTTCAGAAGTGATAGTATCACGAATCTGGTCAAGGGATGTGTGGGACATTGGCTGAACGATTGCTACAGTAACCTGTTTTTCTGACTTACTACTTCCGGTGCTGCTTTCGGAACTGCTGTTAGAACCGCATCCTGTTAAACAAAGAGTTCCTGCCATTGCTGCTATAATTGCTGTACTTACAAATTTTTTAAATTTTCTCATTTTCTTTTCCTTTCTATATCTGTTGTCCGAAGTTTTTAATCAGCTTATATTGTAAAAAGCTTCTCCCCAAGATTATATAAATTTAAAAGTTTAATTGTTTCAGATTAAAACTTGTGTTAAATATCAGAGTGCCAGCAATTCTAAGTTCTAATTTTCACTTGCCATTTTTATATGCTTTTTAATTACCTCACAAGATTGGTTAAGCATCTCCTGTTCTTCCTCTGTTAATGGAAGTTCGATTATTTTCTCAATTCCATTTTTACCGATGAGACATGGGACTCCGCAATGTACATCATGCTGACCGTATTCGCCTTGAAGTAATACAGAGGCCGGCATGATTTTTTTCTCATCACGAAGGATGCAGGCTGCCATTTCAGTTAAGGCTCTGCCGATGCCAAATTCGGTTGATTTTTTACCTTCGATGATAATCATTCCAATCTGTCTGGTTGCTTCTAAGACTTTTTCCTTAGAAATATCATAAGCACCGAATGGAAGTCCCCCGATTGTTACTGATGAGAATGGAATCATAGAGGAATCTCCGTGTTCTCCTAAGGAATATGCCTGAATAGAACGTCTTCCCACACCGGATTCTTCGCTTAATGTCCGAATTAATCTTGCGGTGTCTAATAAAGTTCCTGTTCCAAAGACTCTGTTTCTTTCTAAGCCAAGTCCTTTTCTTACATAGTCGGCTACAATGTCAGCTGGATTGGTAATGGTTACGACAATTCCTGGAATCTTGTATGGTTTTAACTGTTCGAGAAGTTCTTTTAACATTTCTACGGAACGGCCTAACATATCAAGTCTTGTCTGTCCCGGCTTTCTTGCCTCACCGATTGCGACAACAACAAGAGCTGCATCTTCACAATCTTTATAGTCACCATCTCTTACTACCGTTTCTCTCTCACAGAAGCTTACGCTATCTGCAATGTCTAATGCCTGTGCGTGTGCCTTATCTTTATCCACATCCACAAGGACAATCTCACCGGCTATACCCGAATGTGCCAGTGCATATCCACAGTGGGAACCGACATGTCCTGCACCGATAATCACAACTTTTCTCATTTTCATCCTCCTTATCCACAATTATCAAAGTTTTTCCACAATACAGCTTTGTTGATGTCAGAGAACTATAAAAAAACGTCCCTGACAAATATTCTCTATCTGTCAAGGACGGGTAAAACTCCAAAAATTCTCCCGCGGTACCACCTTGCTTCATGAAAATCTTCATGCACTCACAGGATACACATCATATCCCTGACAACTAACGTATGTCCTCACGTCAATGCTAGTAAGCTTTAAACTTCCATATCACCGTATTCTATCAGTTTCTGTACTTCTTCAAATACTTCTGTGCAAGATAATTGATATCTGCCTGAATCTGCTGTTCACACTGCCCTCCGTGGCCCACTTGACAATCTGCGTTCTGTCCGGTTCTCAGCATCCCGGTCTCTCTGTAAGTGCATCAATCGCCCTAACTTCCACATCATCGGTTTAAGCGTCCGCTGTATTTACTTTAATGCGTTGATTATATACCCACTTGATAGGAAAAGTCAACTATCTATTTTCCAATTCTTTTTTTCGCGCGTATATTTCTTCTTTGATTGTATCAAGTGTCTCGATTTCGTCCACTTCTTTTAACAGCTGCATATAAATCTTTTTCTTCTCTGCTACTGGAGTATTTCCCATAACTTTGCGCACAAAATACTTCTCTTTTGTCATAGTTGGCTTAAATGTACGCGCATAATTCTTTGTTGTCTTTTTAAATCCGGCAACTTCAAGGAATCCTTTTTCAAGTAAAGCATTCACCATGAGATGAATAGAACTGTTCTTCCATTCCTTGTCCCCAGATGCTTTGATAATCTCTGAAGCAGTAAGTGCTTCTTCCTGCTCCCACATTACCTCCATAATCGCCAACTCGCTCTTTGTTAAATGTTGTTCTGCCATGATAATCTCTCCTTAAACTTTATATATGTTTATTTATGTTCACTACACCCTTTTAATAAGAATGCATTATATCTTGCCTGCTTCATGACTTCTGACAAAGCGGCCTTCCACTACCATATCTGTCCAGGCATTTCTTTGATTGCATTCTGTCCTTCCTTTACAAAATGATTTTTTCTTAGAGTGTGTTAAAAAATCCTCTAATTCTTTCGTCTTTTTCTGACAATATTAAATATAATAATTGCCACAAATGCTATGATACCACATCCGGTAATCATAAATGCAAGCTTAATTCCCGGAAGCTGATAATGTAGCTTAATATCATGTGTTCCTTTTTTAAGATTAATACCGATATACTGATAATTTACCCTCTGAATATCTGTCTTTTTACCGTCAACATATGCTGTCCAGCCTTTCTGATATGGGAGAGTGACCACCAGCATCTTGTCTTTGTCAACAGTGATATTACCAGTTACCGTATTCTTCTCTGCTTTTGCATTCTTCAGGGAATTCTCTTTAAGTGCATTCACTCTGTCTGCATAATTAGACATCGTCTGAGAATAAATCGCAAGATCCTTATACTTCAAAGTGCCTGTACCGACAAACTTCAAGGTACATGTCTTTACAGCACCCTCTCTGTATCCCAGATTAAAAAGATATTCCTTTTGCCCGGTAGTATATGCATCAATACGGAACTTATGACCATATTTTACGCCCGGAGCCTTAATTCTTGCTGTTATAAAATGCTCTTTCGCATCTTTTTCTGCATAAATATCTCCAACTAGAGACAGATAAGTTTCTGCATTGGCCGGCGCCTCAAAGGAGAACTTCATCGTCGCACCCGGCTTCTCTATCTCTATCGTATCTTTTGTCATAGACACACCGTTAAGCTTTATATTTTTAATCTTTAACTTTTGTGCAGTAAGCGGAAGCTTCGTAGCCACAGTAAGATTACTGTTCTTATCCATATCCTTATCTTCCACAATAGCTGCAAGCATTGTAGTCTCCTGCTTTTCGGCTGCAGAATACTGATCAATTCTATCTGCATTTACTATTTTATCGTAAGTATACCCAAGTGGCAAGGAATATTGATTCTCATAAATAGAATAATATTTATTCTTTGTCTCCTGCACCTTTTTATAGCCATATGGAATCGTTGCCGTATTCTTCTTTGCAACACCCATATACTTCACGCTCGCAAGCGTATTCAGGTAAGTCCGGAAGTTGTAATCATAGATACTTACAATATTCCAGCGGCAATTACCCATCGCATTATTATAATTTACAATACCGCCATTTAACGTACTGCTAAATGTAGAAACATCATTATATCCATATAACAAACTGGAAGAACGAAGGTTACCCGTTGTAACAAGATTGGTACTTCGGTAAAATTCATCCGTATCCGCTCCCGGCACTTCATCAAGATGCTTTAACGCTGTCCCAGAAATCTTCTTTTTAGAATCTCCTGCAGAAACGTAGGTATCCAGATGCGTATAACTATCATCCCCAGAAGTAATAAACCACTTTGCATTAAGGAAAATAACCAGGGCAGTCATTCCAAGAACAATTCCTCTAAACTGTTTCTTAGAAAATGTAATCTTATCACTATTTAATAAGAACAGCATAATCAGCGTTGCTGCCAAAAGTCCAAACGCACCATAAATACTTGGAACAAACAACTTGTCAGAGAAAGCATTTACCAGCCCGTAAAGTCCAGTGATTGCTGTCATGATTCCTAGTTCTTTTCCGCTCAGATCTCGCATCTTATCAAGACTTTCTGCCAGAATAAAGGAAACGATCACCACATAAATATAACCCCAGCGGTTATTTACATTACTAAATCCGCTGAAAATATATCCAAAAACAGGGAACAGGGAAAATGCCGTGAAAATCACAAACAGCCAGCGAAGTTCCTTTCGGTTCTTTCTTGTAAAAAGTAATACGATCGCCAGCATTGCAAGCGGAGCAAATCCAAGCTTAAGCCATAAACCAGACGCAAAATTATCCGATATATAGGACGTGAAAAAGTCCACCAGCCATTCTGTACGGTAAAATAATGGTGTTGTACTTAAAAATGCAGTAATCTTTCCACCACCACTTCGGCTTGAACCCATATAGCTTCCAAAAGATGTAAATAATGAGATTACTCCCAGGGATGCCCCCAGAATATAACTTCCCACTATAATAAATCCTCGCTCAAAAAATGTCTTCCAATTCCGATATTCCTCTGTACAAACGATTCGAAGCACAAAATAGATTCCCAGTGCGATTGTGTTCATATACAGGAAATAATAAGAACACAGCAGAGAAACCGCTACTAAAACTGTGAGCATATACCATTTTCTATTACGAATCAGTCTCTCCATCGCAACAACAAGAATCGGGAGAAGAATCATTGGCGTAAGGAATTGCCCATGCTTCGTTCCCGCATAAATCGCATAGCCGGAAAAGGCATACACGATACTTGCCGTATAAGCTGCAAAATGTGACTTTTTAAAATAAAGTACGAGACCGGACATACTAAGTCCTGCAAGAAAATACCTTACAATAATCAGAAAACTATATGCCTTCTCTATCTTCGCCGGTGAGAATAACAGGTATAACCAATAAACCGGGTCATAACTGATCGCCACTGTCGCACCAAGTCCTGTTGTAAAATCGTACTGTTTAAAATCAAAGTTTCCACTGAAAATATCTTTAAATATCTCAGGAATATACTGAATAAAACGATATACCTTCGGAACATACTGCCCAAGACCATCTGCCTCCCAGATTAATGTTTTATTCTGTAAAATGTATGGCAGGAAAATAAGCACTGCCATCACCACAAAAAGCACAGTATATCCAATAAAATATCTAAGTAAGGAACGCCAGTTTTCCTCTCCCTCTCTGGAAGCCGGTGTTGTTATAATGCCCCACACTCTTTCTAAAATATTCACTACCGCTTCTTCTAATGCCGCATAAATACCGGCAAATGGCACACATATATTAATCGCTATAAATGCAAGGAACATTCCAAGAAATACAAAACATGCCGCCTTTATATGAAGTACTGCAAACACTCCTGCAATAACAAAAGAAAGCGCCGCCATAATAAAATTCTTTTTTTCTAAAAATGTATTCTGCTTTTTCTTTGCACAAAATACACCCCAGAAAAATACAAATAGTTCCGTACTAATCGCAACTGCATGTGTGCGGTCTCCGCCAATCAATGTTCCTGCCAGACCATATCCGATAATCCCTTCTGGAAGAAAAACAGGCAGAAAACCAATAATACATATCAATAGAAGCAATACCGGCTTCTCCATCCATCCTTCTATATAATCCCACAAATAGGCACACAAAAGAAATACGATGCTGACAGACAAAAAGATAGCTGAAATTTCAAAAACCTTTATAAACGTTATGAAATTCCTTATTGTCGTAAACGGATTCACATGTTTTGCGAATACTTCATAAGGAATTCCCAAAAGTGCATACAATCCAAGACTATAGGCCGCATGCCTTAACATACATCCCTTAAAGTCCCCATATTTCTCACGCTGAATCTGTATATAATATCCTACTGCAAAAAAGATTCCCGATACATACACAATCTGAACTATTCGAGTAAACGCATGAACAATATGCACCTCTCCAAACTTATGACAGAGTGCCGTCATTACCAAAAATATAAAATAAAAAGCTACGATAAGCTCTCTGGAAAAAACTTCGCGCTTTGAAGTTCCATTTTTCCCTTGTATAGACATCTTATAATCCTCCTGACTTTATCACATAACGCTATTGTACGTCATTGTCTACAAATTTGCAATATATGGGATGATTTATGATTTATCGGTGGGGGTGGTAAACAGACGAAGCCAGCCCTCAGGGAATAAAATAATCCATATTTGTGGTCTGGGAGCTACGAGGGTGTAGCTTAGTGGTAGAAAAGCCCGGCATTAAAATAATTGATTTTGACGACTTTGTGTTTTTTACAACTGAGTCAAAATCAATTATTTTAATGCCGGGCTTTTCTCAGAAGACTACTCCCCGCTGCGACGAAAGTCACAAATATGGATTATTTTATTCCCTGAGGGCGTCTATTTGCCTGCGGCAAACCAGATTAATAAGACACCACTGTTGTTCCTATTGGCATTTTATCATAGATATATTTCGCATCCTGGTTATAACAGCGGACGCATCCATGAGACGCTGGTTTTCCGATTGTCGGGTTCTGTACAGAACCGTTATTCCATAATGGACGTGTATGGAAAGAGTTTCTTCCCTTATAATGTGTTACATAGAGTTCTTTTGTGCTTGTGTAGAACCAGCCTTTTTCCTTATAAGTAATCTTAAATACTCCTCTTGGAGAATGATTCTTTGCCGTTCCGGTCGCACAGATAAATGTACGGATCATCTTCCATTTGCCTTTGCTTCCCTCGAAAATGCTTACCTGCTGTGTATAATGGCTGATCCAGATTAAATACTTTGTTTTACTGGAATATCCCTTATAGTTTACAAATGCTGTCTTAACTTCTGTTGAATACTTCTTTGTTGTGTAAATACATTTATTTCCAACGTAACCGATACTTCTTACCTGGCTGGCAAGCAGCTTATTATAATTCTTATCTCTATACTGTCTTGGGGTTACTGTAATTACCTTAGATGTCTTACTGCTTAAGTAAACTTTGTTTCCAATTCTGGTAACTGCCTGTACTTTGATGTTATACTTTGTATCCGCTTTCAGTTTAGCAAGACTATAATTGCTCTTTTTTGTCTTTATCAGTATCTTATATTTGGAATCTGCTGCCTTCTTATATAAAATATGATAGCTGGTTGCTTTTGCTGTTCTTGACCATGTAAGTGCCAGATTCTTTTTGGAATCAAAACTTAACTGTACATTCCGTACCTGCCCGGCAACTACTGGAATCTTCGCTAAAACCGCATTAGACTGTGTTCCGATCACTGTCTTTCCACCAGCCTGTGAAACTGCTACAACTTTGAAATAATACTTTTTACCACCAGTCAGTCCCTTTATTTTTAAAGAAGTGGATGTGCATTTGCTCTTGGCTACTTTATAGCCAGATGAAGACTTTGTACTCTTATAAACAGTGTAATAAGAAGCATTGCTCACAGCATTCCATGAAAGCTTTGCCGCATTCGCATTTGGTACAGCTTTTACACCTTTTACCTTTGCAGGCTTCTTAACATAATCAAATGTCTTAAGCATTCCCTGTCCATAATAAACTGTCTTATTATTGTTAAGAGTGGTCTGACCAATTAAATAAGTATAATATCTGGCATTCTTTAAAGATGAGGATGCAATAGAAGCAGAGGCTGCTGTCTTACCTACACTTATCCTTTTCTGTGCTACTGTTGAGTTTCCTCCCAGATACAGTTCTAAAGAATATCTAGTATATATCTTGTCAGACACTGTCCAGGAAGCTTTTACAGAATCATTGCTTTTCTGCTTGATAGAATAACTGCCAAGCGCCTTACCTGTATAATAGTGAACTGTCAGTTTCTTTGTATTATCCTTACTTGTGAGAATAAGCTTATATCCGGTCTTAGCAGAATAAAGCTGGCCAAGACTTACTGTAAGCACACCTTTCTTTGATACGAGCTGCTCTGTATCTGTCTTAGCTCCCGTCTTCTCATTTGTTACAGTATATGTATAACCCGCATCTGAAAAATCCGCAAACTTAAGTACTAATCTTCCAGAAGCATCCACATAAGCAATCTTGCTGACACTTGTTTCCTGTGGTGTTGTTGCTGCCTGTGCAGACTTCCCTGCCAAAGCAAATGAAAAACACAATATAAACAATGCTACAATTCCTAAATGTTTCTTATTCATTCTTTACCTCCCATATTATTCAATGTGCTCACAAAATCAAGTACAGGAAAGATTCCGAGAGTACACTCCATCATAAATTATATAGTATCATAAAAAAACAGCTTTATTATAAGTATATTTCTGTTATATTAAAATTATATTAAAACAGAAATACGACACAAATAAGGTTTCTGGCATTTTTTATAAAATACTTTTCTGTTTTAAAATGATTCCATATCATAATAAATAAATTTATATTTCTTGCTTTTTACAAAAAAGGCCTTTTTATATTATATAATTAAATAAAACCCTCGTCAAGAAATCTGCTTCTTTAAAATTTCCTGATATTTTCACCATTTTGTATGGAAGAAACTGTACATTTTTCCTGCTCTCTCACTATACAATTATCCTGATTTTTGCTATAATGATGTGAAAGTATGCGTATGATAGTTCGTGTACTGTTACTGTTAACCCATTTATTTATACTATTTTATAAAGAAGGAATTTATATGATTAACTTTAACATTCCCCCGTTTACGGGAAAGGAAACAGAATACATGACAAAAGCCATCCAGAATCACAAAATCAGTGGTGATGGAGAATTCACTAAAAAATGTAACAAATGGATTGAGGATAAGACAGGAACAGCAAAAGCTCTTCTTACTACCTCCTGTACACACGCTACAGAGATGGCTGCTCTCCTTGCAGATATCAAACCAGGTGATGAAGTTATCATGCCATCTTATACATTCGTTTCTACTGCAGATGCATTTGTTCTGCGTGGTGCTACCGCTGTATTTGTAGATATCCGCCCTGACACAATGAACATTGACGAAACATTAATTGAGGATGCTATTACTGATAAGACAAGAGCAATCGTTCCTGTACACTATGCCGGTGTTTCCTGCGAGATGGATACGATCATGGATATCGCAAAGCGTCATAATCTTCTCGTTATCGAGGATGCCGCACAGGGCGTTATGTCCTCCTATAAAGGAAAGGCTCTCGGAACAATCGGTGATTACGGCTGTTTCAGCTTCCACGAAACAAAGAACTACAGCATGGGTGAGGGCGGCTGCCTTTTAATCCGTGACGAAAAGAATATCGAAGATGCCGAGATTATCCGTGAAAAAGGTACAAACCGAAGCAAGTTCTTCCGCGGACAGATTGACAAATACACATGGGTAGAGGCTGGTTCCTCTTACCTTCCAAGTGATATGAACGCTGCTTACCTTTATGCCCAGTTAGAAGTTGCCGATAAGATTTACGATGACCGTATGAGCACATGGAACACTTACTACGAGAATCTCACTCCTTTAAAAGAAGCTGGATACATCGAACTTCCTGTTGTTCCTGAAGGCTGCGTACATAATGCCCATATGTTCTACATCAAAGCAAAAGACTTAGAAGAACGTAGTACCTTGATCAAGTTCTTAAAAGAGAACGGGATTTCTTCTGTATTCCACTACATTCCTCTTCACGGAGCACCAGCCGGACAGAAGTTTGGCCGCTTCCACGGAGAAGATAAGTACACAACAAAAGAGAGTGAACGTCTCCTTCGTCTTCCTCTTTATTATGGTTTAGAAAAAGAAAAAGTTCTGACTGTCTGCGAAAAGATTAAAGAATTTTATTCAAAATAGCATACAATAAACCGTTGAATATTTAGCAGATTTATTGGAAACGAAACTACTCAGGAGGCAAAACTCGTGTTACACTCGATTATTATACCTTGTTATAAATCTTCACGGACTATTCGTGAAGTCGTAGAGCTTACCAGTGCAGAGCTCGACCGCTTAGGGCGCCCGGAATATGAATTTATTCTTGTCGATGACTACTCACCAGATGACGGAGCGACCCTTCGTGAATTAAAAGCACTGGCAGCTGACTATCCATTTGTAAAAGCAATTTCCCTTGCGAAGAACTCCGGGCAGCATAATGCTGTCATGGCAGGACTTAACTACGCACAGGGCGATCTTTTAATCGCAATGGATGATGATATGCAGACCCACCCTTCCCAGTTACATTTTCTGTTAGATGAAATTGAAAAGGGATATGACATTGTTTACGGCTATTATCCAGATAAGAAACATTCCGCTTTCCGTAACTTCGGAAGCTACTTAAATTATCTTACTGTCCGCATTCTTATCGGTAAGCCAAAAGACATGAAAACATCCAGCTATTGGGTAATCCGTAAGTTTGTAAGAGACTATGTTATCCAGTATCAGAGTCCTTACACCCATTTACAGGGATTATTCCTGCGTACCACTCGCAATATAAGCTGTGTGCCAATCAAGCATTTTGAGCGTGAAGTCGGACAGTCCGGCTACACCTTAAAGAAGCTCATCCAGCTTTACTCAAATATTATGGGATACTCTGTTGTCCCATTGCGCCTGTCCACTTACTGCGGATACTTCTTCTCTATATTAAGTATTCTCGGCGCACTGGCAATCGTTATCCGTAAGCTCGTAAATCCTGCAATGGCACTTGGATGGCCTTCCATGATGTGCGCCATCTGCTTCTTCTCCGGACTTATCATGTTATTTATGGGGACCATCGGAGAATACCTTGGCAGAATGTTCCTTGGAATGAATAAACAGCCGCAGTTTGTTGTGCGGGAAGTGATTACACAAAATAATGCACCTGATACCGAAAAAACCGGAATCAATACATCTACTGTGGAAGAATCTCAAACTACTAGTAGTTCTGACATAGAAAAGTTGTAGATACTAATCCCAGGTTCTACAAACATTTCTAATTTGGCAGATTCTTCTGCGACAGAACAATAAAGAATTAATATCTAAATTATTTTTTAACTGTTCAACCAAACATATATAACTTATTATAAACAGATAGTCTATTGCACTAAAAAAGACATATCAGCTTCTATCTATTATTATATAGTATGGGTTGAACCGTTGTATCACAAATCATAATCTATCAGGAGGTACTATCATCATGAAGAAAATTATGATTCTCGGAGCTGGCATCTACCAGGTTCCTTTAATTAAAACAGCAAAGAAATTAGGATTATACACTATCGTAGTCAGCATTCCTGGAAACTATCCTGGATTTGAGTTAGCTGACAAAGTATATTATGAGAACACCGTCGATGATGAAAAGATTCTTGAAATCGCAAAAGAAGAACAGATTGACGGTATCATCACAACTGGAACTGACGTGTGTGTTATCACAATCGGTAAAGTCTGCGATGCTATGGGACTTGCCGGTCTTTCCTATGAAGCCGCTCAGATTGCAGTAGACAAGATGCTTATGAAGACCAAATACGAAGAATACGGTGTCCGCACCGCTCGTTTCCGCAAAGTTCTTTTCAGTGACCCGGATATTAAGAAAACAATCGAAGGTTTAGAGTTCCCTCTGATTTTCAAATCTGTAGACTCCTCCGGAAGCCGTGGAATCACCCGGGTAGACTCCTACGACAAGTTCGATTCCGCTATGAACTATGTGAAAGAAAATACAAGAAAAGACTATTTCTTAATCGAAGAATTCGTAGAAGGCGAAGAATTCGGTGCACAGGCATTTGTATACAATGGGGAAGTACAGTTCATTCTTCCTCACGGAGACTATGTATTCCACGGAGATACTGGTGTCCCAATCGGTCACTTTGCTCCATACAACTTAAACGAAGACGTAATCGAAGATGCCAAAGAACAGCTTCGCGGTGCAGTAAAAGCAATGCAGCTTGACAACTGCGCTATCAACGCCGACTTCATCTTAAAAGACAATAAAACCTATGTATTAGAACTCGGCGGCCGCTGCGGTGCAACCTGCCTCGCAGAGTTAACATCCATTTACTACGGATTTGACTACTACGAAAAAATTCTTAGAACTGCACTTGGAGAAAACCCTCACTTCACATTTGACAAACCATTCGTACCGAATGCCAGCCACCTTCTCATGAGTGATAAAGATGGAATCATCAAGTCTCAGGTTGACCATAATGAGCCAAATGAAGACATTTGTGAAGTTGAATTTGACTACAAACCAGGGGATGAGGTACATAAATTCCATGTGGGACCACATCGTATTGGTCATATTATTACTAAGGGAGAAACTTTGGAGGATGCCCAGAAGTTGCTGTTTGAAGCAATGGATAAGGTGGAAATCACGGTAGAATAATCTGGGTTGCCGCAGGCAAAATAGACGCGCCCCAAGAGACGAACCCCAGCAGAAGCAATTCGGTGAATGGTACCATAGGTTTCATTAAAATACCAGTTTCCATTTTCAATTTCCTGATATGTAGGGTCATCGCTTTCTTTATAACCGGTTTTCAAAAAACTGATACTTGAATTATTATTATTGCATGCCAGAATTTCGATAAACAGAATTACAAACCCATTAAAGGATTAGAATAAGAAAACATTAAATAATAATTTCATCTCCAGTCAAAAACAGCTCTCCGAGAGAGAAGATACCCTATATTTGTGGCCTTAGAGCGAGGATTGAATGTGAGCCGTTTAGCGAACATTCAACCCGCAGGGATAGAGTCACAAATATAGGGTATCTTCTCTCTCGGAGAGCGTCTATTTTACCTGCGGCAAACTATTTCTTTTTAAACATCTTCAGCACTGCCATCATCTGTTTTCTCAATGCAATCGCAGCCGCACCTACCACCAGAATCATCACCGCATAGCGATAATACCATGCGACTCTGTACAGATTCATAGAGAGCAGATTAATTGCCCCATAAGCAATAGCGATAAGTACCGTTTTATGAAGTGGTACGATGACCATTCCTGTGATTTTATGCTCTAAGATTCCCTGTACGAGCAGGAGAATAATATAGCTGAACGCAGTTGTGTAGGCGGCTGCCATGTAACCGAAGTTCAGGATACAAACGTAGTTTAAGATTACATTTAATACCATCGTCCCAATCGTTCCTGCAGCTACATACTGGGTTCGTTTATAGTAGTTCTGAAGAGCAGAATAGCTATAGCTGTAGAATCGGAATAAAGTTCCCGATACCATTGGAGCAATAAGCCAGACTGCCATTTTATATTTGGCACCACCGAGGATTAAAATCTCCTCCGGGGCGAGCATTACGAGAATCCAGGAGAGGATTCCAAACATGTGCATAACAGAAATCCACGGTTTGGCAACTTCTTTTTCTGCGCCCTCTCCGATTTTGGCATAAAGCCACGGAATCCAGGCATTCCATACAGAATCCTCAAGTATCCAGATAATGAAAGAGATTGTTGTGGCAATGGCAAATACACCCGCTGCCTCTTTGCTGATCATTTTCTGGATCATGATTTTATCAGACTGGTTCATAATCTGGATGGATAAGGCTTCTGGAATAAGTGGAAGACTGAATGCCAGACCGTATTTCCAGTATTTTAAATTAATGAACTTTTTGCCCTGTGTCCAGATAACAATTGCAACAACAGCACCACCGATAATCTGTGGTACATAGTATCCGATAACCCGGCGGTCTACAAGCTGTCCGATAAGCCCCTGTACCCGGCCTCTGTAAATAAGCCATATAGACAGGAACGTTCCCGGCACGATTGTAAGCAGAGTTGCCATCGTACTGAATTTATATTTGAGTACTTGTTTGTCTCTTCGCTGCACATAAAGCATACTTGTATAAGTAAATACATACAGGAAGCAGGTGTAAAACATCAGATCATCCATCTGACAAAAATCCTGTACCTGTGTCTTAAATATCATGCACAGTCCAAAGAAGAATGCAATGGCAATGTAGGAAAGTGTATGTACGCTCGATACATAACCATTATAATCGTCTTCAAAATCTTTCTTCGCCACATCAACACTACGCCAGAGGCAGAGTGACATAATCGTATAGGCAATCAGAAGCCATGACTCGTAGGTTCTGACTACACCGTACTGTGCCTTTGTCAGCAGCCTTGAATAAACCGGGGTTACCGCAAATGTCAGCCCCCTTGCAAAAAGCTGTGCCAGGATGAAGAAAAATCCTGAAGTAAAGGCTCTCTTATTCAGAGAAGCATCTTTATTTTTCCCAGCCATTGTATACCTCCTAATCCTGTACCTTACATACAATCATACGAAGCTTTCCGTTCTTATCCGGTGGAATAGAATCCATCCACTCGTATTCAATCTCAAATGGATGTTTGAACTTCGCATTTAACTTCGCTGTCATATCTTTCTCAACTTCCTCTTTTGTCAGCTTAGATTCTGCTATATTGTGTACGCACTGGATATGAATCTTATGATAGGTCTCCTGAATGAAACGCATCTGTAAAATGTCCTCACAATGAGCGATAATCGGTGCAATTTCGAAGAATGTTGTAACTTCGCCTGTCTCATAGCGGAAGAAGTCGTTCATACGTCCCTGTACGCTTGTGATATAGCGGACACCATCACGAACTTCGCAGGTTCCCTTATCACCAATCGCATAATTGATAAGCGGTAAATCCGTCTTATAAAGAGGCGTTACAACGATGTTACCTTCTTTGGCAGGACGATTCTTTTCATCATAAATATTTACAACAAAAGAGTCATTATGTACCGTATATTCTTCGCTGTCAAAAAGACGTACCATTGCCGCACCTGTCTCGGCAGTTCCATAAGAATCAATGATTCCAGGGCCTAAAATCTCTGCAAAAAGCTTTCTTGCGGTATCGTCGATTTTCTCTCCAGTTGGACAGTAGAACTTTGGTTTCTCAAGTTCTACATGATTCTGCTTACAATATAAACAGATACGCATAAATTCACTCTTATTCATATATAAAAAGTCCGGCTTATATGCATTAATCTGCTTTACGATTTCCGGTTCAGGTGCATACTGATTTACAAAACCACGACGCAAAATCCCGAAATGCTGTAAGAATGTATCGCTGCCACCAGAAATACTATGGGCACTCTTACGGCTCATCGTCTTTCCTGTAAATGGATTATAACCGGCACACATCATAACACGGAACCAGTTCGCCATGTTGTAGGCCTTTTCCTTTGGAGAAACGAGCAGCATCAGCGGAATTCCTGAAGATCCACTTGTTGTATCGTGGAACCAGCAGTCATACTTCGGATTCTTCGCTTCCTCATTCATCCAGGCACGAAGCTCATCCTTGGTCAGTAACGGAAGCTTTGATAAATCATCTCCTGTGCGGATATCTTCCGGCTTCACTCCCGCCTCATCAAATCTCTTCTTATAAAATGGAATCTCATATGCTCTTTTTACAAGCTTCTGTACACGCTTGTCCTGTGTGTGCATTACCCCTCTAAAATCTGTAGGAATCTTTGTTTTCATCTTAAACAAATCAAAAAAAAGCAGTACATTTACAAGCTTTCTCTCTAACTTCTCAAACATGTCTTCTCCTCTTTTCTTTTCGGATATCTCTCTTAAAGTTTTTATTCCCATAAGACAAATATCAATCACTTCATTACTATAGTACTATATCAGAAATCGACTCACTGTAAACAGTTTCATCTGTTCTGTAAATATCTTAAATATTGTATATAAGAAAAATTATTTTGTCAACTAGAGCGTGTTTGGAAAATGCTCCAGAGCGTGTTTGAAATAAAAAAGGCATCCCTCGTGGCAGGATGCCTCCCAAAATTACTGTTATTTAATAGTAATTTTAACTACTTTTTTACCCTGTTTGTGGTTCTTAGTAGCTTTTGCTTTAATTACAATCTTATAAGTACCTTTCTTGATACCTTTCTTAATTGTAACCTTACCTTTTTTACTTACTTTAATATACTTTTTAGCAGATTTCTTTCCTGTAACTTTATAAGTTACTTTTTTGCTAATAGCTTTTGTTTTAAGATTAAACTTCTTACCTTTCTTCTTAATAGTAGAAGCCTTGTAAGTTTTAGCTTTTGCAGATGTCTTAATCTTCTGCTCTGCTTTTTTAATCTTATAAGTTACTGTTGTTGTTCCAGAGTAGTTACCGATGCCTTTAATTGTAATTTTGTAAGTACCGGCATTCTTCTTACCACTCTTTTTCTTCTTTACGATTACACAATCTTTTCCAACAACAAGCTTCTGACCATTTACAGTAATTGTTGTAGGTAACTATGTTTTCTTATTGTACGTTACTGTAGCAGTAGCTTTTTTCTTGTTAAGATTAGTATCTCTTACAGATGGAGCAGCTGCATTAACTGCTGCCGGAGCCATCAGCATTACTGCAAGAAGTACTGCTGCGATTCTCTTTACTGTTTTCATAGTTTATGCCTCCTTTTGACAAAAATCCTTCGGCCACGACGAAAAATTGTGTCCGATTTAAATATAATCAACATCCTCTAACAATATGATACACAAATCATACTATCTGTAGAAATGTAATTATTACTCTTTTATACCTGCTTTCTTTTCTGTCGTATTTCCTCCATAGTAAGCACCATAGTAATCACCATATTTCTTACCATAACGATTGTAATACTTCTTATAGGCTCCACTTCTGATTTCCGCACGATTTAATACCGTTCCAAGAACCGGGCATCCAACCCTGTCAAGCTGCTGCAGTGACTGTCTTACCAGCGCTTTGGAAGTCTCTCCACAACGTACAACTAAGACTGCTCCATCACTCATGCTGGCAATAAGCGCTCCATCTGAAATATTATCCAACGGCGGCGTATCAATAATAACATATCGATAATCTTCTGCTAATCTGTCAAGAAGTTCTCCTAATCTCGGATCTTCCAATAAAGCAGATGGATTCTCCAGCAATGTAGTAACTGGAACAATATGTCCATTTGGAATATTTGTCTCGTATACAACATCTTCATACTCTGCCAGACCGGAAAGGAAATGATTCAGTCCTTCCTTAATTCCTTCTACCTGATACTTCTTCTGTATCTCCGATTTACGTAAATCCACATCTACCAGAACAGTTGGAAAACCTGCCTCTGAAAGAAGCTTCCATAGACGTACAGAAACTGTACTCTTTCCTTCATTAGGAACACTGCTTGTAATAACAATCTTCTTTGTATTCTTACCACAGAACTTAATATTTACTCTTAAACGATTCAAAGCCTCTTCTGCAGCGTAAGGCATATCCTTTATTTTTAAATTCAACTTCTTCATTACTTACTAAATCCCTTCTCCAGCTTTCCCTTTTTCTGCTGTTTTTCCGATGCAAGCTCCTCAACATCCGGAATTACTGCCAAAGGTACAATATCAAAGTACTTCTCCATATCATCTGCTGTATGGATCGTATCATCCATAAGATACTTCACTACAAGATACATACAGTAGAGAAACGCTCCTGCTAATGCACCGATCATTGTATACTTCGTATAGCTTGGGCCATCCTTATGATCTGCTAATTTGGCTTTCTGTGCAACGTTTGGTGCGTTCGTACTCATCGTCTTAGGAAGATAGTCAACAGAAACATCCATAAGTGTATTCGCAATATCTCTTGCACTCTTTGGATCAGTACTTACTACATTAATATTTAAAATACGGGTATCTGTCGGATTCTCTAATGTGATCATCTTTGCAAGTGTATCAGAATCCATATCCAGATTCAGTTTATTGATTACCTGCTCTAATACCGGATAACTTAACATCAACTGCTCATAATCAGCTGTCAGCGATGTACCGATATTCAAAGCATCTAAATCAACTACTGAATTCTTAGATGCAGATACAACATACATCTTCGCTGTTGACTTATAAGTCGGACGAACAAGAAAATAGGAATATGCATTCATTATCACTGCTCCAATCAGAAAGCACAGCACAATATAATGTATCTTGTCAAGCAATGCCCATGCCAGATCGATCAGATCAATTTCTGTTTCCTCTTCTGTTCTATCCGCAAAACTACTGCGAACATCCTCTTTACCTCCGGAAATCACTTCAAATTCCGGGGTACTCTCCTCATTCCTGTTATTAATAAGACTCATCTTCTTTCCTCATTCCTGTTATTTTTCTACTTTATTAAAAAACAGCTCCATCGCTACTTCGCCACGGCTTGTTTCATCCATAGTAAATTCATTAAAACCATCATCTTCTGCAATAGCGTTTGTTCCCTTGATAGAAAGCTCGCCTTTATCTTCACTGTTCATAATCATATTGGCGACATTCCCCATCTCTCCAACACTCATATCTGTTACCATATAATCCGAGAGGTCATTATAAAATTCATTAATAAATCCGCTATCCGCCTGTAACTTTGCTTTATACAAAGGGAACAACGCATCAACATATGCCTTCTGCCTGCGCATACGGCACTCGTTCGTACCATCTCCTACATTCATTCTGTCATGAACATAATGCATCGCCTGATCATCTGTCAATGTTATATTCTGCCCCATTACAAGAGATGGATCTGACTGGGAAAAATCATCCTCAATCGTAACAGGCACGCCTCCTGCCAAATGATTCAATATCTTAATCGAATCCATGTTCAATGAAATATATCCTTCAATCCGAATACCATACAGCATATTCGATACTGCATCCACCGTATTCTCACAACTCAGTTCCATTCCATCGCCTTTTGCATGTGCAAGCGCAATCTGTGTCTTCGTTGTGGCAAGATAAGAACCGTCATCATCTAATGACTTTACATCTGTTATCGTATCTCTGTTAATTGGAAGCTTATGATATGTATTCTTCTTCGTATCAATCACAAGAAGCTCAAGAACATCACTCTGTCCGGTTCCATCCGATTCTGTCTTGCGTGTCTTCACACCTCTGTCATCTTCTCCAATAAAAAGATACGTCTGCACATCCCAGTTCGGCTTACACTTCACACCGTTAATCGTAACAATATCTGACGCTGCCGCTGCATCCTTCTGCCCTGTATTCATCTTTTGATTATCCACAATATGCCCGATCACAACTGTTGCTGTACAGACAATAACAAAGACCGCCACCACCGCAGCAAGCTTCTTTGCAAGCTTCTCCTTTTCACTTCTGCTATAGTACTTCTTCGCCATCTAAGACACCTCTGTTAAAAAATCCCCTGGAGCAAAGCACTTCCTGCTCCCGGATTCATCTTCTCACATACAAGAAGAACTGCAAGGATTACAAACAAGATCACACTAATAATAATTGAAACTTTCTTTGACATCTACTTATCCTCCAAACCAAGCAGCACTGCTGCTTCTTTATCCATTTTATCAATAAAGGTACTTCCCATCATCTTCTCAAGCGCTTCGCGCCCATTCTTAAGATTCGGAACTCTGTGGTGAATACCATGACAGTCACTCCCCAGAAAAATCTGTTCCTTTTTCCTGATCATCTTTGAAATCTGTCTCCGTTCACCCCACCGTTCAAAACTTCCAGCATTAATCTGAACATAAACAGGAAGCTCCATTAACTCATAAATTCTCTTCTTATTCCCCGGAATCATCAGAAAACGTTCCAGATGAGCGAGCATAACACGCAGCTTCCTGCACTCCAAAATATATCTCACTTCTTCAATCTCAGACTTGTTCCACTTTGTAAAAGGCATCTCCAGCAAAAGAAGATCCGTACCCTCATAAGTAAGTTCTTCTAAACGTTCCGCCCTGCTTATGCCTGTAAAAAAAGCGACCTCCGCTCCCATTATCAGCCTTGGAATCCTCTCTTCTTTTGTCAGTTCCTGGTTCATCCGTTCCTTCAAACGTTCTTCTGAACACCTTCTTCTGTTCAAAAAAGAAGAAATTCTGTCTTCTGTAGCATAAAAATGAGACGTTGCCGCCATTACATCTATTCCCTGTGAAGCTGAGATCTGTAGCATCCCCAAAGATTCCTCTGAACTATGGCTCCCGTCATCTATACGTGGAAGCACATGTGAATGGAAATCTATTACTGACATTCTCTTTTCCCTTCTATTCTATTTACTAAATAAGTTACATAAAATTATAAATTTTTACTCTTCTCAATATTTTATACTATAATGTACCAAATTTCAATGTCCTATCCTCTAATAATATCCAGAAAAATGGGCAATTTCTTTGCAAAATATACAAAATTTGATTTGTGAGACTGCAAGGCAAACCAAACAGACGAACCTGGGAAGATAAATAAACCATAACTATCTGAAGCCTTTCTCAAATTTCTCAAAAATAAATTCTGACTTTCCCCAACCGCCAAAGACAGCTCCCTTGCCTGCGGCAAATCAGAATTTCAGCAAAATCATATTCCACAGCGGTGTTGTGATTAATGATGCCGCTGTGGAAAATACAACTAATTTTACAGAGAATTCTTCTTCGCAATCATATTTTGAAGCAAGAATTGTTGTAGTTGCTCCTGCCGGCATTGCCGCCAAAATTACACTTACACCCATTACAAGGCTGTCGGTATGCAGAAGCCAGCATGGGATAAATACGCAAAACGGTATTATAAGTAAACGGATAAATGTATAGAAAAGTACATCTTTATCAATAATCGTTTTGGGATCTGCGTCTGCGAGAATCATTCCGATGACAAGCATGGACATTGCTGTGTTACAGTTACTTACAGAAGTAATTGTTTCTTCTAAAAAATGTGGAGGCCGCCATCCAGTAAGCATGAGGACGATACCGATCTCACAGGCAATGATACATGGATGGGTAAAGATTTTCTTGAGCATTTCCTTTTTGGTTGGTGCTTCGGTGAATACGGAAACGCCCTCTGACCACATCATAATTCGCTGTGGAATAAGGTAAATAGATGCTAATGTCAGCCCCATCATTCCAAAAACACCCTGTGCGATTGGATTCCCTAAAAATCCCGCATTAGAACAAATCGTTGCATAACGCAAACATTTTTTTCTTTTTACGGAGCATTTGTTATATAATACGCCTCCTAAAATAACACAAAAAACCTGAATTAATATAGAAATAACAAGAATGACTACAAAGTCCTGTGCGATTTTTGACGAGAACTTTATCATAAAAGAATAAATAATATTACACGGTAAAATAAGATCAATAACAAGATTGGTCATACCTTTCTGTGCTTCTTTTCCGACAACTCCCACCTTTTTCAAAATCAGCCCTGTGATGATGAGGGCGAACATCATTAATTGTAAGTTAATTAATTCCTTCACTTTTGTGTCTCTCCGTTTCTCTGTTTATTTAATGTATTTGTAAATCGGCACATAAGACTACTATTTATATTGCTATAGCTTCTATGTCGTGACATCCTCCCCCACCTGTAGAGGTTGAGACTTCCCAACCTCGGCAAGTTTGGTTCTCGTTCGATAACACTACTGTGCTAAGCAT
>OGCN01000109.1_pt1 | contig 136078 bp, 108 predicted proteins | sample 1570181 | NCBI WGS metagenome assembly OGCN01 (sample SAMEA4370584, study PRJEB24528) | human gut metagenome | reverse complement strand
AAACCTGGGCCAGGCCCGATTTTGTCTATTGACAATGTCCTGCTCATATTAAAAAGTCCCGCCGCGAGCAAACCCGTGGCGGGACTTTTTTAGTCAATGAGGGCTTCACCATCGCTCAACCATTCAATGCGATTGGGACGCTCGTTACTCAATCGCGACGGCTTGGCTGTCCATCATTTGCCACGTCGAGAAGAAGACCTTCGCATCCCTCGTCACGTCGCCCGAAATGGAATCGGAAACATACACGATGCCCTCTTCATCATCGTAACCTTTCAGCACGACCGCATGGTTTCCGCCCCACAGGCCATAGCTGTGGCCGTTGTACCACGAAGCTGCATAGCGCCCGCCGGGGTATCCGCCCCATTCGGTGTTCCACACTTCAATCGGCTGGCCACACGACAGGCGGCTCTTCAAGGCGGGAATGGAGCTGAACGACACGTCTACGGCGCGCAGGGAGCTTCCCGCAGCGCTCAAGTAGTTGTTGCCCGCAATGACGATTGCGGGGGCCACGCAGCCGTTGAACCCACCCGTTCCCGTGAACGGGTCGCCAGCGAACGCCGTCACGAAATTATTGCTCCGGCTGAGCGGAAGATAGTGACCCGCGATAGTCGTCTTCGAAAGGCCGAACCCGTAGTAATTCAGAAGGTTCGTAAGCGCAACCGATTCGCAACCCGTCGGCAACTCTGGATACTGCATGTAGCACGGAACGTCGACCCATGCGCCGACCATCGCGCCCGACGAGCTGAACTTGTAATCGACCGAGCCGACGTACTGCCAGCCGCCGCACGCCATATACCCCCACGAGTTGAAGTAATACCAGTTTCCGTCAACATAATTCCAGCCTGTTTGCATGGCGCCAGAACTGCCGAGCAAATACCAATGGCCATCCCAATACAGCCAGCCCGTTTGCATGATTCCCTGGTCGTTGAGGTAATACCACGTGCCATCAAGCTCTTGCCAACCCGTGAGCATAAGCCCCTCGTCCGAGAACAAGAACCTATTGCCATCGAGCTCAATCCACCCGGCAAAAGGCAGGCCGTCCTCACCGGTCACGATAATGCCGTCGGCCGACTGCACGCCCTTGCACAGAATCGCGCCGGAAGAGCCCGCGTAGAACGCTTGGCCATCGCCATCCACGACCCACCTGTTCGACGCCATGGCTCCAGAAGCATCGTCAAAATAGTATTCGATGCCATCGAGCTCAATCCAACCCGTCTGCATGGCATACGTTTCCTCGTCAAGGTAGTACCGGCAACCGCAATCGGCCAGCCAGCCGCTCTGTAGCACGCCCAAATCTGACGCGTAATACCATGCGCCGTCAAAGAAGAACCAACCCGAAGCCATAGCGCCACTCGAGTAGAAACCATAGGGGGTACCATCGATTTCGCATGGGCCGTTCGCCATTACGCCAGTCTCGCGATCGAGCCAATACCACGTGTCTCCCTCAAGCAGCCAGCCGCGCTCGAGCACGCCCGTCGGCCTCAAGGAATACCATGCCCCATCAATCCAGCGCCATCCAGTGGCCATGGCTCCCGACGATTCGTCGAAATAGTAAGCTGCGCCATCGAGTTCGAGCCAGCCCGTTTGCATGGCGCAGGTTTCCTCATCGAAGTAGTACCATATATCGCCGATCTCCAGCCAGCCGCACTCGAGCACACCCGACGGCCTTGCGTAATACCACAGCGACGTCTCGGAGTCATACGACCAGCCAACCGTCATAGCACCCTCGCGAGCACCCGAATCGACAAATCGGTACATGCAGCCATTGCATTCAACGACACCCGTCGCCATAAGATGGGTGGCGGGGTCAAACCAGTACCACGTATCGCCGAGCTTGAGCCATCCCTCACAAAAGGAATCCTGGGCATCGGACGTAAGGTAGACCCAGCCGTCTTCGGTTTCGTTCCAGCCCTTCGCATATGTCGTATGAGACGAATCGGACGACCGCGAATCAGAACCAGCGCCTTCAGATTCGCCGGTCGATGGCGTATTGGGCTCCGAATCAGCTGCCGACGCGCCGGTTCGTTCGGAAGAGCCCGTGTTTAACCCTATGGAAGAATTCGACGATACGTCCACAATGTTCTCAGGCTGAACCGCGTGTGGGGCATGAGACGCTGCACTATTCAGGGACGCATTGTCCGCCCAGCAAAGCTGGCATGGAACGAGAAGCGCGATTCCCATGAGCAGCGCCGCTTTTCCGTATTTCATAATCCCGCTCGATTCTTGCACTCTTTTTCAACTCGATGCTTGCGGCGATAATTTTAGCAATGATTCACCCAGGCAACATTTTTTAACAGGAAAGAACGGGGGGCGGTCAAAAATGACCGCAAGAGCCGCACAGAAAACGGGCCCACGCCTTTCGACGCGATGCCCGCAATAAGGCGAAACGCCATTCGTTCCTTGGAAAATCAAAACCCCAAAGCGCTACTCAAGAGGAACGCCGTTGTACCAACCCCATTTCGGAGAATACGTCGTTGTGTAGTAGCTGAGCCATTCGTCGAGCGGCATCGTGCGAATACGGCCGATATTGTCCATAACGGTATTGTTGCCCACATAGATGCAAATGTGGCCCCAAATTGACCCCGCATACGTATGAGTATGGGACGGAACGGCGATGATCATGCCGACGCGAAGTTCGCTCAAATTATCGAGACCGCAATAAGCGTAGAACATGTCGTCGGCATCGTAGTCGTTATTGGGGAGCAATTGACCCTGACCAATACGATTGAATACCAAGGCAACCCATTCCGAACAAAGCCCTGGCCCCGGAGTGGGAACTGCACTACAGGCAGCAACGAGCTGTCGTTGCATGTCAGTTGTCGCCGATGGCTCCGCTTCAAGCATCGCCCCATCGCCGCCAAACTGATAGTAGTGAGAATCGATGGTATGCCATCCCGTCACCATCGCCCCCGACGATGCAAGGTAATACCACTTTCCTGCATCCTTAAACCAACCGGTGAGCATAGCTCCATCAGGGCCGAAGTAATACCAGGCGCCATTAATGTGCTCCCAGCCAGTGTCGTATGCGCCGTTTTCGTCGAAGTGAAACCAGCTCGACCCGAGCAATTCCCAGCCCGCAAACGAATCGCCGCTTTCTTTCTTCAAAACGACGTCGCCGTTTTCGTCGTACTTCGCATAGTAGTCAACCGCACCGGAAGCGGACGCGTGCGCTGCCCTTCCGTCTTCGAACTCGAACCAGCAGCTCGACTCCATGCGACCGTCGTCTTGGAACTTATACCAAGCGCCGCCAATTTGTTGAATGCCGACGACCATGAGTCCTTGTTGCTCAGGATCGAGCCAATACCAGCCGCCCTTGGCAAGCCAGCCCGTTTGCAGCGCGCCAGACGGCTGCGCATACACCCAACCGTCGTCGCACAGCACCCAACCAGTTTTCATGGCCCCGCTGTCGTCGAATGCGTACCACGATCCGCCTACTTCTTCACGACCCGTCGCCATAACGCCAGAACCCGCGAGGTAATACCACGTTTCGCCCTGCAGAACCCAGCCCGTTTGCATCGCGCCCGAGCCGTTGAGCAGGAACCACTCATCGTCAACCTTTTGCCAACCCGTAAGCATTTTCCCGTCTTCAGCGAAAAGGTACCACGAGCCATCAATCCACGCCCAGCTGTGCGCCATAGCGCCCGAGCCGTTGAGCCAATACCAGGTGCCAAAGCGACACAGCCAACCCGTTTGCATCGCGCCCGACGAGTTCGTGAAATACCAGGTGCCGCCATCGTTCACCCAGCCGGTGCGCATGTCGCCAGTTTGAGGATCGAGGTAATACCACGACCCACCGACAAACGCCCAGCCAGAAGCCACTACGCCATTCGAAGAGGAATAACGCCATGCGCCATCGACGATATACCAGCCCGTGTGCAAATAGCCTGCTGAATCGAAGCTGTACAGAGCACCATCGACCACGAGCGCGCAATTCGTCGGATAGCCGCCATCATCGTAGGCATACCACCATCCAGCGCCGTTGCGCTGCCACGATCCGGGAAGCGCGATTCGATTGCCTTCACTTTTCACGATGGCGAACGGCACGCGTGCCTCAAAGCCGGCATAATCGCCCAAGCCCTCAATGAGCACCGAAGCCTCGCCGGGAACGACGTTATTCTCATACGAAACGGCGTAGTCAAAGCCTTCGACAAGCGACCGCTCGCCATCGCGCACCGAGACCTGCGGGGTGATCGCGACGCCAGTATATTCAGCCGAAGTGCTCTCCAACTCGCATAGCACCTGTTCAAAAGACGGCTGCACTTCTTGCGGCTCTTTTCCTTCGGCCTGCGCCCCATTCGCTTCTGCAACGGCAAACGCCGCCTCGTCGCCAGCCTGCTCTGCGCCGACGAGCGATTCGACAGGCTCTACGGAAGCGCCTTGCGCCCATGCCACACCTGGAAGCAACGTCAGCGACACCACCGCCACAAGAGCCAGAGGACACGCCGCCCTATGCATCTTCTTCATGCTTTGCCCCTTCTTTATCGTATGAGGATTACCCAAGACGGGCCATCGCTCACAAATTCAGAAATGCTGTTACCCATGCCTCCGAAAGAATGCCAAAAACGGTTCTCGTACGGAGTGTCGCCCCAGAAAAATCCAATATGGCAGTCCGTCGAATACGGGTTGAACGGATAGAAAAACACCAAGTCGCCTTTGCGCGCCTCGCCGCTCGCGAGCAATTCCGAGACGCTGTTGAACTGCAACACCGTGGCTCCGCTGTCGATGGCGTAGCCATACCAACGGTACGCATTACAGAAGCTCCCGCGGCCCGGGCCTCCCGGCCATGGCGAGTTCGATTGGTTGTTCGCGATTTTCGACAAATCGCCGCCAGCCTTCGCATAGGCATGCGACACGAAGCCGCCGCAATTCATTCCGGTGAATCCATCGCTTCTCGGTTCCCCATTGGGATACGTGCAGCACACAGGACTTAAAGATGTATCGTAGCGTGTGCCAAGATAGTAGGAATCGTTCTCGTGAGAAATCAGCTGTTCGAGCAAACGCTGCCTACTTACGCCCAAGACGGAGCCAGACGTATCGACCCACACGCCCGAAGCATTAAACCATGAGCAGGTTCCGTCGCAATCGTACCAACCGGAAGACGCCATGCGTCCCGTTGCCTCATCGAGCCAGTACCATGCAGAGCCGTAATGCAGCCAACCCGTTTGCATGGCGCCGCTCGAATCAAGATAATACCAGGCGCCACCCCAGCTCAGCCAGCCCGTCTCCATGGAACCCGAGCTTCTGAAGAAATACCATGCCTCTCCGCATTGTTTCCAGCCCGTCGCCATAGCGCCCGAGTCATCGAAGAAATACCACGAGCCCGATATTGAACGCCAGCCGGTCGCCATCGATTCATCGGAATCGAGCCAGTACCACGACGAGCCGTCCCAGTACCAACCTGTTTGCATTGCGTAATCGGAATCGAAGAAGTAGTGCGAATCACCTATGCGCACCCATCCCGATTGCAGCTCGCCATCGGCATTTGCATAGAACGTCTTGCCGTCGACGGAGAAAAACCCGGGGAGAGTCTGCTCCCACGAATCACCGCGCACGGTGCTTTGCGCACCGCTCTGCACCACAGGCGCGCCCGAAGCATTTTTGCCCGCGACGAAAATCACAGCGCCGTTCGATCTAAGCAGCGCCAAACCCTCGCCACAGGGCGCCCATCCAGACATTTGAATCGCACCATCTGTTAGAGCGTAATAGTGGTCGCCATATGCCTCAAATTCACCAGTCGCCATCGCACGAGTTCCAGGATCGAGCCAATACCAATGGGACCCGTCCCAATACCAACCCACGTCAAGCACGCCCGATCCGGCGGCATGGTACCAGGCGCCATCGACAAGAGCCCAACCAGTTTCCATGGCGCCCGACGCGCCCATGGCGTAGAGGCTCGAACCATCGTTCACCAGGCCCGTCGCCATAGCTTTCGTCGAGGGGTCGAGCCAATACCACGCGCCCCATTTATACAGCCATCCACTCTGAAGCTCGCCAGAAGAATCGGCATAATACCAGGTGCCGCGGTCATAAGCCCAGCCGAAAGCCATAGCGCCCGATGCGCCGAAGCAATACGAGCTCGAACCGCACTGCGTAGCACCCGTGGCCATAATGCCGGTTTCGGGGTCGAGCCAGTACCAATTCGAGCCGTCAAGCAGCCAGCATCGCTCCATTGCTCCCGATGCGTTGAAGAAACGCCAGCCATCATCGCACGCAACCCAGCCGAGCCTCATGGCGCCATAAGGAATGGAAGCGTCGTCGCCGGCGTTCAGAAGGTAGCGCCCACCTGCGCATTCCGTAAGGCCGACAGCCATGACGCCCTCGTTATCGAACCAATACCAAAAGCCCCCTGTATACAGCCATCCTTTGGCTGGGGCAGAGTTTTGGTAGTAGAACCATTGGTTAGAAGCCGCGTCGTATTCCCAACCGTTTTTTGGATGCGCCGCTTCGGACAATGCCGAGGCGTCGGCAGACGCCTCGACCGCGGGTTCACCGCTTGCACTCGAAGAGCACTCTTCCGACGCATAGGCCGCTGGAGCCAACTCACATGCCAAAACCAAAACGATGGCGCCCATCCAAACACGAGCAGAAGTCGCCACCTCTAAACACGAAGAACGAATTACATTCACCGAAAAGAGCCTTTCAATCTTACAGACGCATTGTAAGGCAAATCGATAGGGGCCCTCCATAAAAAGGGCCTCAAATGCCTCGCTTAGGGAATCCATTTCCCATCAGCCCAATACGATACCCATCAATCACTGTATTCGTCGCCATGGCGCCATCGGGCAAGAAATAATAATCGCCCATCCAGCAATTCGCTTTCATGACGCCCGATGCGCCGAAGCAATACCACGACCCCGCGATAGAACGCCATCCCGTCGCCATAGCGCCGTCAGAGCCAAACCAATACCAAGACGAACCATCGTCGTACCAGCCCGCCCGCATCGCTCCGCTGTTATTGAAGAAATACCACTGGCCATCGATTTCGCGCCAACCAGTCGCCATTGTGCCGTCGGAATCGACCATTCCAAAGTGCCCATCGCTCTCGATAAGAATCGCATCCATGTATTCAAACGGCAGAATATAAATGCGGGCACTGCCGCTCGCCTCGGCGGGCTGCGCCAAAGCGACATTCGGGCAAAAAAAGAGCGCTGGCGCACATCAACGCGCCAGCGCACAACAAACCGAAGAGCGGCATCACTCGCTTCGAAATCGAAACATCCATTGAGCTGCTTCCTTCAACGATGGCCTTCCGCATGCCTAAACGGCAGCTCCATCATTGTCGGCGCTCTCCGGAATATAAGACATGGTCAACTTTGCTAATTGTACGTCACGACTTTCGTGCCATAGGGAATGTTGTCATAAATCCATTTTGCATTCTGAATTTCCAGACGCACACACCCGGCCGATGACGGAACGCCCATGGTCGGATCCATGATTCGATTGCTGTTGACGTAGTACGGGGAGGAATGGAACAGGTAGTCACCGTAGAACTGCGTGTAGTAATAGCAGGTGTAGCCATGGCCGAACGAGTAGCCCTTGCCGAACACCTCATACTCGCCGATGACCGTCGGCGTTCCAGCTCTTCCTGTAGAGCACACATAGCGCCTGTTCAAATCCCAATTGCCCTGCGATCCGTAGTAAATGCTCGTGACGCACCGGGACGTATCGACCAGAATGAGCCAGTTCGTACGGCTCGCGTAGCTTTGGGCCTTCGCATTCATTGAATCGGAAATCCAAACGCCGTTCGACTTGAAGCAATACCAAGAGCCATCGATCCACTGCCAACCCGTAGCCATGGCGCCATTGCCGTCAAACCAATACCAGGCGTCGCCCGAAGCGAACCAGCCGGTTTCCATGCGACCAGACGCGTTCGCGTAATACCACGTGCCATTCACATCGATCCAGCCAGTTTGCATGGCGCAGCTGCTCTCGCTGAAGTAGTACCACGAGCCGCCATCGTAGAGCCAGCCAGTTTCCATGCGACCGGAGGCATTTGCGTAATACCATGCGCCCCCAGCGTAAATCCAACCGGTTTCCATGCGACCAGAATCGTTCGCATAGTACCAGGAGCCGTCGACATCGATCCAACCGGTCTGCAGGGCGCCACTCTTGTCGAAATAGTACCAAGCGCCATTGTCGTCCAACCAGCCAGCACGCGCGCAGCCATTTTCGTCAAAGTAGTACCACACGCCGCCAAACTGCTTCCAGCCCAACGAGGGCGCATGGGTTTCGGGGTCGATATAGAACTTGCAACCGCCCAGCTCAACGAAGCCGGAAGCGGGCTCAAGCACGCCATCGGCATTCGGGACATACAGCACGCCGCCGTCAAGCTTGCCGCAAAGCGCGCCATCGACGCCCGCGAAAACCGTCGTTCCGTCCTCGGCGGTCACCCATTGGCGCACGGCAATTTCACCAGAGTCACTTGCGAAGTAGTTCGACCCGTCGACCGAGAAATATCCCGTAGCCAACTTAAGGCCACATGCGGGGTCGAGATAGTAGAGGCTTCCGTTTGCAGAAAGCCAGCCCGAATGAACCGCGCCCGAAGCATCGGCGTAATACCGGTCGCCGCCATCGAGAATCCAACCCGTGGCCATGGCACCGGAAGCGTCAAAATAGTAGCGCGTCGACGAGATGTCGCTCCATCCCGTTGCCATAGCACCATGTGCCGAGGGGTCGAGCCAATACCGCGTGCTGCCAAGCTTCAACCAACCAGTCTCGGGCTGGCCATCGCGACCGTAATACCACGTTCCGGCATACGAGACCCAACCGTCAACCAAGCCATATTCGCCAAGCAGGTAGTCTTGTCCGTCAACCGTAACGCACCCCTGCGCCATAGCGCAGCCATTATCGGAATCGAACCAGTACCATGCGCCGCCGATCAATTCCCAGCCGCCAGCCATATGGCCTGAAGCCTTCGCGTAATACCAAGCACCGCCGTCATAAAGCCAACCCGTAGCCATGGCGCCCTGGAAGTCGCCGCCCTGCGCCAAGTAATAGCGAGAACCCGAAAGCTCTATCCAGCCCGTAGCCATTTTGCAGCCCGCCGAGGAATCGAACCAGTACCAGTGGCCGTTGATATATTCCCAGCCCGAGACGAGCGCTCCATTGCGCACGAAATACCAGTCAGAGCCAACAGCGTTCCACCCCTCGCTATACGAGGGCTGTTCGCCTTGCTCGCCAGAATCGCCCTGGGTCGCTTCGTTTGTCGCCAGCTCGCCGGCAGGCTTGGCCTGCGACGCACCGACCGGCTCTTGCGAAGGCGCAGCAGCGGAAGCGGCCGAAGGCGCCCCTCCCTCGAACCAATCGGCAGAATTCGCGGAATCAACTGCTTTCTGCTCAAGCGCATCGGGAACCTGGTCGCCACACACGTCGGCGTCGAGCGCGAACGCCGCGCTTGGCACGGCGACGGCGAACGCCGCCGCAGCGAAAAGTGAAATGATTTGGGACTTCTTCATCGTAAAGCTCATTTCGGAATAGGCATCAGCTTGGGCGATTATACCAAGAGAGGCACCAAGTCGTCTTGATGCCTCTTCTGTTCGCGGCCACGTTTGCCGCGACTGGATACTGTTCGCCGAGTTCGGAAGAACTAATCTTCCTGCTCCACGTAAATGCCCTCTTGCTTAAATACCGTAGCGAAGGTCTTGAAAAAGATCTTCACGTCAAGCAAGAACGACAAATGGTCGACGTAATACACGTCGAGAGCAAGCCTATCGTGCCACGGCAGCGAATTGCGGCCGTATGCCTGGGCGTAGCCCGTAATGCCCGGCGTCACTTCGAGTTTGCGACCCTCATCGCCTTGGTACAAGGCCATTTCAGAATCCAAATCGGGACGCGGGCCAATAATGCTCATGTCGCCCTTCAGCACATTCAGGAACTGAGGGAACTCATCGAGCGACGTCTTGCGCATAAACGCGCCGATCTTCGTCATGCGCGGGTCATCGGCACCGTTGTAGGTGCTGCCATCTTCCATCTTCAAATCGGGCGCGTTCACGTACATGGAACGAAACTTGTACATAACGAACGGCTTGCCATTTTTTCCGACGCGAGGCGCGTTGTAAAAAACGGGGCCCTTGTCTTCCAGATAAATCATCGGCGCGAACACGATGAACACGATAAGCACGAACGGAAGCGCAATAAGGCCAAGCACGATATCGAGCACGCGCTTAAAGAAGTGCTTATACACCCGCGGCCTCGCATTCGGCATACGCTTCGCCGAAGCAGGCGATAACGTAGTCGACCATCTCGTCAGTCATCTTGGTATTCAGCGGCAGCGAAACCTCATTCTCGAACTGCGCGAGCGCATTCGGGTAATTGGCGATATCGAAGCCAAGATTCTTATATGCGGTGAGCATCGGAAGGGGCTTGTAATGCACGTTGCATGCCACTTCTCGTTCGGCCATTTTTTCAATGAACAGGTCGCGGAACGCACGAGACTTGCCCACAAGGCGCACCAGGCACAAGTGGCCCGACGAAGTGATGTCCTCGTCGAAGTGATGCAGGAATTGCACCTTCTCGCCGGCAAGCGCATCGGAGTAATGCACGAGCATTTCGTGGCGACGAGCAAGCAGCTCTTTGTAGCGAGACTGCTGGCCCAGGCCAATAGCCGCCAGCACATCGGTCATGTTGCACTTGAAATACGGCGCCACCACGTCGTATTCCCACGAGCCGAGCTTCATCTTCGACAGGGCGTCTTTGCTCTGGCCGTGCAGCGAGAACAGCTGCAGCTGCTTGTACACAGCTTCGTCGTCGATGCCTTCGCGAGAGCGCCACGTGAGCGCGCCGCCCTCGGCCGTGGTGAAGTTCTTCACGGCATGGAACGAGAACGAAGAGAAGTCGGCCACAGAGCCAACCGGCGTACCCTTGTACGACGCGCCGTAGGCATGGGCAGCATCGGTAATCACGATGCAACGGTCGAACGCCTGCTGCAGGCCCTCTGCGGGATGATACAAGTCGCGCTTGGCTTCCACAGCCGCGAAAATGCGGTCGTAATCGCACGGAACGCCACCGAGGTCGACGGGGATAATAGCCTTCGTGCGCTCGGTGATTGCGGCCTCCATGGCGTCGTAGTCCATTTGGTAGCTGCCGGGAGCGACATCGACCATAACGGGCGTTGCGCCAACGTGGCATACGGGGCTCACCGTTGCGGTGTAGGTGTACGCAGGCACGATGACCTCGTCGCCCTCACCGATGCCAAGCAGGCGCAGGCACATCTCGAGCGCCGCAGTGGCGGAATTCAGGCAGCACGCTTTGTTGGTGCCGCAAAGCTGGGCAACCTCACGCTCGAGCTCTTTCGTTTTGGGGCCGGTGGTAATCCAGCCCGATTTCAAAGCCTCGACAACCTGGTCGATTTCAGCCTGAGTAATATCGGGAGGAGAAAACTCAACACGCATGGTAAGCAACCTTTCTTCGGAAGCCATTCGAGCGACGGCTTCACCAATTCACGCGCACTACTATAAACCGAGCAGCCGCCCCATTACAAATAAGCGGAAGACTTAACGGGAATTCCAAATAGCAAAAACGGCACGGAAAACGCTGCTCCCATGCCGTTTCTTTCCATATAAACCCCTAGGGGACGTATTGCCTAAGCGAACGGTCGCTGCACGCCATATACATGGGGATGGATGCCATTCACCGTCGACATAACCGTGACAGACGGCGGCCACGCCTCAATAACCTTGTCATCGCCCAGGTAGATAGCAACGTGGATGATGGTGCCGTACCCATTGTCGTAATAGATAAGGTCGCCGCGCTGGCGGTCGGAATACGAGACGCGCTGAATGGGGAGGTTCCACATATTGCGGGATTCGTATTCGTACGCCGGATTGGAATGGCGCTCGGGGCTCACCGGCCACGGGTCGAAACCTGCCGCATACAGTCCCTGCATCGCAAGGCCGCTGCAGTCGACATAGCCACCAGGGGCCTGGCTATAGCATGCTTTATACGTATCGCCGTAGTACTCATACGCGGTAGAAATCATCGCCTCGATGCGCTCTTCGCGCGTGTTGTTTTCATCGGCCAAAAGCGGGCTCACATACCACCCGCGCGAGCGCATGTCGGAAAGGCGGTTGTTCTCGCCCGCCAAATAGCTCGGAGAGGTTGAGTCGGACGTCATAAGGCCATTGGAACCGAAATAGTAATAGTGGCCCGAGTTGTGCCACCAGCCCGTCTGCATGGCTCCCGACGACTTGAGGTAATACCATTGGTCGTCGCCCTCGGTGCCAAGGTTGATCCATTCGCTCGAAACCATGCCGCCCCAACTGCGGAAGTAGTACCACGAGCCGCCAATTTTCTCCCAACCGTTGCTCGACATAAGGCCGGAATTCGCGAAATGGTACCACGCACCGCCGATCTGCGCCCAGCCAGTTTCCATGGCGCCCGAGTCGCGCAGCCAATACCAATCGTTGCCAAGCTGCAGCCAGCCGGTAGCCATGCCGCCCCAATCATGGAAGTAGTACCACGTACCGCCGATGCGACACCAGTCGCCGGCGGCCATAATGCCCGAGCCATCGAAGTAGTACCAAGTCCCCGAAATAAACTGCCAGCCCGTTTGCATCACGCCGGAGTCGGAAAGGTAATACCAATCGCTGCCAAGCTGCAGCCATCCAGTAGCCATAACATGGGTCATGGGATCGAAATAGTACCAATCGCCGCCATCTTCAAGCCATGCCGAATCGGCGCAGCCAGAGCCTTTGAAGTGATACCAGTCGCCATCGATGAGCTCCCAACCGACGGCCATGCGCCCGGAAGCGGAGGGCTTGAGCCAATACAGCTGCCCGCCAAAATCGATCATGCCCTCGTACATCGCATACGTGCCCTCTTGGAAGTAATACCAGCCGCCGTTATACGAGTACCAGCCGCTCACAAGCACGCCCGAGCCATTCGAGCAATACCAGGAATCGTTATCGAATTCCCATCCATACGTAAGCGCGCCCGATTGCGCAAAGTGGTAGCCCATGCCGTCAATCTCAACGACGCCCACAGCCATAACGCCGGTCTCGGGATTGAGCCAATACCACGCGCCCCCATATTTGAGCCAGCCCGTATACAGGTTGCTTTGCGCGTCACAGTACAGCCAGTTGTCCGATTCGTCTTGGACCCAGCTATACTTGGCCTCATCAGCCGCAGCCAGGGCGTCGCTTTCATCGACAGCCTGGTCGGCATATGAAACTTGAGGAATCGCGAGCAGCGCGAAGGCCATTGCGATTGCAAATAATCCCACGCTTCCAACAAGCGCATTTTTCATTTTGACAGCCATGGCAAAACCTCCCCTTTCAGTCGGAACCATCATAAACGAACCTCGCCAGGGTTGCGCCGAAAAGGTCCCTCGCCCTCTACCCTCTTAATCGGCACGCGCGCCCTCCACGCACGAAAAACAGTGGGGGCACCGAAACGAATATCGGTGCCCCCACTTATACGCACGTGTTTCTGCGCTATTTGGCAAAACGCTTAAGAACCGGAAGCTTCGCAAAGATGCGCATCATCATCGACTTGAGCTCGGCAAATTCTTGCGTTTTGCGGAAAACCGCCCAAAAGCCCAGAACTGGCACGGCAACGCTCACCACGAGCTTAACCAGGATTCCCGCCATGCCAAGCGAATCGGGCACGGCGGCGCAGCCGAACCACGCTACCAGCGCAAGAATCGCCGTGAAGCCGACATACAGGTAGAACCTCGCGAAATACGGCTTCGATGACTTCTTGAAACCGTGCTTGAACAACATGTAGCCCTCGTAAATCGAAGAGACGCACGTCGTGCTGATAATTCCGGCAAAAACAACGCCCGCGACTTCAAACTTCAAAACGAGCAGAAGCGACAACGAGAGCATGACGACCGTCTCGACAACCGCCTTCCATCGCGTATACCAATACAGGCCATACGCGCTCGTAAACGAGAGGGCGGCGCAGCGCATTTCCTTCAAATAGAACAAAAGCACAATCAGCACCACGACGATTTCGGGGAAAGCGTAATCGGGACCAAGCCAAATTTGCGTGATCACGGGATTGAAAAGACACAACATGGGAATCGAAATGAACGCCGCGATAAATGCATTCACGAAGAAGCATGTCTTGAACACCTGATACTGGCGCTCGCCCGATTCGGTGACGCCTAAGTTACCAAGCGGCGCGACGACGGCATCGAAAATCTGGTCGACGACGCGCGTCATGGAATTCACCACGAGCATGTAGTTTCCGTACAGCGCGATAGCATGAATGCCCACAAAGGAGCTCAGAATAAGACTGCTTGCGGGGGTATTCGCAACGCCGGCAACACGGTGCAGCACCATGGCGAACGTGTTCTTCTTGATTTGGTCGATCGTTTCGGGGTCGACCTTCGGCTTGCCTTTCCCCTTCAAAATGTAGGGGTACATGCGATTTGCGATAATCGAAATCGAGATATTCTGCAAAAGCGTCGAGCCAACCATGCAGCACAAAAAGAGGAAATAGTTATGCGTCACGAAGAGCACCGTGATTTGCGCAATGCACATCACGATTTGGAACGCATACTGGTTCAACGACACGATATATTTCTTCTGGTCGGCGGCGATGAGGCAGCCCTTGTACGAGAAGAAATACGATATGCCCGTATTGGCCACGAACATGAAGAAGTACAGCTTCAAATACGGAATGTCGGGCGTGTCTTTAATAAGCACGTCGATATACGGGGTAAGAACCAAGCCTGCCGCGATAATGACCAGGCCAATAATCACGTACACGTTTCTGAACAGGCGCATGATGGCACGAACCTGCTCATGGTTCTCTTCGGCCAAAGGCCTATAGAGCGCGAAAATAATCGCGCTCGCCACGCCCAAGTCGGCCAGCGAAAGAATGGTGAGGACGTTTGAGAACAAGTTCTCCAAGCCCATATACTCAAGGCTGAGCTGACGCGCGAAAATGCCGCGCGTAACGAATGCAAGAATGATCGAGAATGCTTGGCCGCACAGCGCGACCAACACGTTTCGCGCCGAATTCTCGAGGCGTGAAGCCATCTATTTGCCCCTCTCGGTGAGCTGCTTTATTGCGCTTTTCCAATCTTCGTATACGCAGTCTTCCGAGAATTTCTGCACGGTTTCCTGCGATGCTTCCGAAAAACGGGCACGCAAGGAATCGTCATCCATAAGCACGGCGAGCTTTTCGGCAAAAACATCGCAATCGTAGCACGGAACCAAGAAGCCGTCGTGGCCATCGACAATAATCTCACTTGGACCGGTTTCCACATCGAAGCTCACAAGGGGAACCGAGAAGGCCTTCGCTTCAAGAAGCACCATGGGCAGCCCCTCGCGAAGCGACGTGAGGGCGAAGATGCCGTAATCTTGGTATCGCTCAATAAGGTTTGGCACCGAACCGCAGAAACGCAGCTGGTCGCCCATGCCTCGAGCATGCGCCTCGGCCTGGCATTCCTCGGGTGTTCTTCCATCGATAAGGCCATCGCCGAACACGTCCCAACTCCAATCGGGGCGCGACGGCAACACTTTTTCGGCAATCTCGAACAGGAAATCGAGACCCTTTTCTGGGTCGAGCCTTCCAGCCCACATAATGCGCTTCGAATTCTTGTTGTAGCCAGGCGCCGACGCCAGCTGCCAATTGGGAATCCAATTGGGAATGACGCGGAGCTTTCGGGCGGGCGTGTGGAATTTCTCACGATACGCCTGCTCGCTTCGCTGGGTAAGCACCGCGGTCATGTCGGACAAAACCGAGGCAAGAAAACGAATAAAGCGAATGGGCTTGTTGTTCCATTCGTTCATAAGCGCGCCATGGTCGCAAAACACGAATTTGCAGCTTTTGCAAGCGGGCATAGTGGACATAGTATAGGCGCCCTGATAGTTGCCAATCAGGAAAAGAACCTCGATATGGTTTTGCTCGATATAGTCAATCAAAGGCTTCTTGAGCTCTTTGTTCGCTTCGCGAATACGGGGCTCTTTCGGCAGAATGTTCAATCGGTGAACACGGCTATCGTAGGCAAACGCCGGCTCGCCATCGCCCGAATGGTACGCGCCGATTACATGCACTTCATAATCTTCGACCATGCGATTCGCCACATTGGCCACAACGCGGCCCGTTCCGCCAGGACTCGAAAGCGTCGAAACGAGAAAGCCGATATGTTGCATTATTGTCCACCCTTCAAAACGAGCTGCCGGTACGCGCCGACATTCACTCGCAAAACGGCGGCCCCAACTTTTCGCGTTGCACGGAAAAACGGGTCATGGAGAACCCTTTTCGTATGGGCGCGAAGATACGAAAGCGTCGCACTATATTTGGGAATCGACCGGTAGTCCGAAGAGACGATCATGCGGTCAAACGCCGCATAGTAGGCCCACAGCAAACGAAACTCCGCTTGCGGTTCGATTTCAGGATAATCGGTCGAAACGCGCTTGAATATCTCTTCATAGATGCGAACGACATCGTATGCACTCTCGTCATACGGTTTCATAGTAGCGCTACCAGGGCACTTCGAGTAGTAGTACATGCGCCTCGTGGTCACAAAAACATTATCGCATTTCGGAAAAAGCCGAGATGCAAGCAGCGCATCCTCGTAAAGAACGCCCTCGCGAAAGCGCGTATCTCCAAGAAGCTCGCGTGAAATCAGCTTATCGCACATGCTCCCCGAAATGTCGGTTCCTAAAAGCGCAAAGCCAAGGGCCTCGATGCCCGTGCATGAAAACGTCTTGAAGGAGCCTTCTGCATCTTTCAAAGCAGCATCGAGGGTCTCTTCTTCGCGCACGCGCACGTTCTTGCATGCCGCAATACCAGCGCCAACCGATTGCGCGCCGTTGAAGAGAATCGAAAGCATATCGGGATGGATAAAGTCGTCGGCGTCGACAAACAGAAGGTATTCGCCCTTAGCTTTTTCAATACCAAAATTGCGCGCGGATGAAACCCCGCCGTTTTTCTTATGGAAAACCCGAATGCGATCATCGGCAGAAGCCAGCTCTTCGCAAAGCTGGGCGGAACCATCGGTCGAACCGTCATCAACGAGAACAATCTCGAGGTCACGCATTGTTTGTGATTGAATAGACTGCACGCAACGGGGCAAATGCCGCCCAGCGTTGTACACAGGAACAATCACACTCACTGCTGGCATATATTTCACTCCTAACTCAAGCCGCGCAACGCGGTAATGATAGTATGGGGAGCTGATTGAAAAAACCTCTTTCCATAAGCCTGAAAGGAGTTTCAGGGTGGCTCAGGAACAGGCCTCCGAATTGGAGCTCGAAGATTTGAAGCGCATCGAATTCGAGATGCTTTGCGCCTTTGACGATTTCGCCAAAAAACACGGCCTTTGCTATTGGCTCATATACGGCACCCTGCTCGGCGCTGCCCGCCATAAGGGCTTCATCCCCTGGGACGACGACGTCGACATCGCGATGCCGAAAAATGACTATTACCGGCTCGTTGAACTCGTCAACAACGGCGAGCGCATTTGCGACCATATCGACCTCGATGCCTGCGGCGTTCAAAATTGCATACCCTACCGACCCTTCGCAAAGCTTTTCGACCGAAGGACTTCGGTTGTCCAAAACGAGCTCGTACCCATGAAAGGCGTGAACGAGGCCGTATGGATCGACATCTTCCCCTTCGTTGGCACCGAAGTAAGCTCTAAGCAGGACGGGGAGCAGTATATTCGATCGTTCGACCTCAACCAGGCCTTGCTCCGTCGATCTAGCTGGCATTTTACAAAGGGCGATAATTTCGCTGGAACGCTGCGCCGACTTGCGGCATGGCTTCCCGCGAAAATTGGCGGATACAAGCGCTGGGCGGCCACCTGCGACGACATTCAAAAAAGCGCCCCCGACATGTTCGAAAAGGAACACTGCCTGACTCTGTCGGAATCGAGCTACATCTACCCCACGAAGTTCTTCGAAGGCGACTGCGCTCTGCTCGAATTCGAAGGCAGGCAATTCCCCTGCCTTCCGCATTATGAGGATTTCCTTGCCTTCCGCTATGGCAACTGGAAGGAATTTCCACCCGAAAGCGAACGCACGAGCACCCACAATATGACTGCCCGCTGGGCGAAAGGGCAATAGGACACCACCATGAGCGAAGAGACCATCGACAACTCGAAGGAAGCCGCGCACCGCATTCTGCAAGCATTCGACGCCTTTGCGAAAGCGCACGGCCTCACTTACTGGATCGATTACGGCACGTTGCTTGGCGCCGCACGCCACAAGGGCTTCATTCCCTGGGATGACGACATCGACCTGGTAATGCCCATCGAGGAATACCAGAAGCTTATCGCGATTTTCAAAGAAAACCCCGACGCCCTGCCCGCGCCTTATCGCGCCGCAGCACCGGGGCTTAACGGCTGCGAAAAGTTTCATTGCCCCTTTATGAAGATCTACGATACGTCGTTCAAAATCAAGCAGAGCATCCTTACGGCCGACATCGGCTTCCAAGAGGGCATTTGGATCGACATCTTCCCCTTGATGGGTTTCGATTCGCCCGAAGAAGCACGCCCTGTGGGAGACAAGTTGTACTCGCTCTATGCCAAAACGCGACTCGCCACGTTCGCCTTCAAAAAAGGCAACTCCCTTTTGGGCACACTTGGCCGCTTTGCGTTCTATATCCCCGCAAAAATCAAAGGCGCGAAGCCCTATATCGATGCATATGTTAAAGAGGAAGCCAGCCATTCGTTCGCGGGCAAAAAACTCGCGATGCAAGGGACCGAGCCCTCAAAGCTGTTCCCTATAGAGTACTTCGCGGAAACCATCGAGCTTGAGTTCGAAGGGAAGCGCTACCCCGCCCCCGCCGAATACGACAAGTTGCTCACGATCAGCTATGGAGACTGGCACCAGCTTCCACCCGAAAGCGAGCGCAACGGCCACGGCATTATTATGGAATCGGAACAATAAAGCCACGCCACGCTTAACCTCAAGCTTGAGTCGCCTTTCGACGGCATAAAAAAGGGGCACCGTTTCAAGCGGTGCCCCTTTTGCTCAGCGGAAACTATTTTTTCGAGATGAACACGACGCCAAGCACCGGAGTGCCCGAGATTTTCATCTGCTTAAGAGCGTTTTCGAGCTGTTTGCCGCTTGCGGCACCCTCTTTCACCGAAAGCAGAATCGCGTCAGATTCGGCAATCGTCGAGATGCCCTTAGTATCTTTCGACAAATCAAACGCCCCAGAAACCTGCACGCCTTCGAGCATCGCCGCAACGTTGCCAGCACCGTCAGCCTCCGTCGCACCGACAACCGCAAGCGACGACAATCCGCTGCGTTTCATAAGAACACGCACATCCTCGGCGAGCATCGGGCTCTTCTCGGTCGCACCAAGCGAAGCAATCACAGGAATGTCAAGCAGGCGCTCGGCGTCATTCGCAGAGCGAACGCGACGCGACATGATGTCATACACGGCAAAACCGAAAATCGAAACGCACAAACCAACAAATACGTAAATCACGAGCGATTTCATGCTGATGCGCGAGGCAACCGACTCGGCAGAATCCTCAACTCCGAGGTCGGCCGTTCCCCATTCATTGGCGGTTGAGTTGTCGGTCGCCTTAAGAGCGGCGGAATCAAACACCTCAACCTGGCTCAGGGGGACCGTTTCTTTCGCAACGTCGCATACCTTGTTCGCAACTTCGTCGGCGACCTTCAGGGCGAGGTCGGGATCTTCCGCCGTAACGTCAATGAAGCAGAAACGAGTCGTCCAGCTGGTTTTCGTGGAGGTATCTTTCCAGTCGGGCGTGGTAATGGTGATATCTTCGCCGTATTCCTCGCGAATTTGAGCAGCGACTTCCTTACTCACGATGATTCGACGCACGTCATTCATCATCGTATTCTCGTTGAATTCGTAATTGTAATCGCCGCCCTGACGAGCATTCTCGTCATAGCCATAGCCTGTAACATACAGGCTCGCCTCGGCGGTATACGTCGCAGCAGTCTCAACCTTGCCAGATTTGACAAACGACGAGCCTGCGCCGGCGACAAGAGCGAGCGCGGTGATCAGCACAATGGCGATCCAGTGCCGCTTCACGCTTTCGCAAATCGTGGTGAAATTAAACATCGGTCCTCCCTTTTTCCTGGGCCAAGTCAATACATGCAATGCCATACACATTTGTTTTCGTATTCGCCGCTTTGTCTGAAAGCGGTTTGCATACGGGTAAAGCGCGCGAAAGCGCTACACAGTGCCGAGCGGCCGCAGACGGCGGAGACTGTTCGGCAGCCACAACCTTTTGCCACGTTCCAGCTCGCGAGACAAGCGCGAGCACCGCCGCGAAAGCCATAACCAGCACGAGCGCCGCCAAAAATCTCGTCGTCCAAATGAACGAAATCCACTCGCTCGCAGAACCGCGCGGCATATGGAACACGTTCATGGCGGAAATCAGACCGACCATGCCCCAGAACCACCTTTTGCCAATCGAACGCGACAAGAGATAGAACGCGCATGCCATCATAAAGCTGCCAACGGCGATGCCTCCCCAACCGAAGTCGGCGAACCATTCCAAGATATAGGAAGAACCGTAGCCTTCTCCGCCCAGGTAGTTGTAGTGGGCAAAGTACGACATCGTATGCGAATAAGAATTGCCCTCGAGGGCGAGCTTTGCGCTGTTCGTCGAACCTAGCGCCTCGCAACCCAAGAAGGTTTGCCCGATGAAGCCTTCTGTGATGTTTGAAATAAAGGCGCCCATCGTGAAAAACTTGAACCCAAGATCCTGGACCTGGTCATTCACGAGATATGCGCGGCCGAGCACCGTAAACGTAACGCCTTGCTTGAACAGCGCATCTTCGAGCATTTCGACAAAACCAAGGTTCGTCACCTGGCCTGAGCGCAAATAATTCTGCAAGCCCATCGCGAAAATGCCCAACGGCGCTAAAATGGCCACGCCGATTATCATGCGCTTCGTAATCCAACGTTCTTCTTTGTCGGTGATCGAGCGGAAAACGAAATAGAGCGCCGCAAACAATATGTCTATGACAAAATCGCCGCGCGAGCCAATAAGCAAAATCGGCACCGAAGTCGCAATGAACATCAAAAAGCAAATCGCCGTGGGGCGCTTGCGGGGCATCGTCGCCAAATACGCGCACAAAACGTATGGCGTCATCGCCCTAAACAAATCGACTATCCACGGAATATGCTCGCTGGAATCAATAAGGTAGTATTCCTCATACGACATGCCGCCCATGTACGACAGACGAATAAAACCGTCATACATCGCGCCCGCGAAGCACACGATGAAAAGCAAGAAGGAAGCTCGACGAATATAGAGCATCTTCTCGCTGCGCCCTATGCGCAAGGCATAATCGGCCACGACGTTATTAACGGGCTTTGCCGCTTCCACCACGCGTGGCGCCATGCGCCCCTTCCGCTCCCTCACGCATTCATTATGGTGCGCAATAGCCGAGCACAACGTCGACCCCAGAAGCAAGAAGAGCATCGAAACGTAAATGGACGAAAGCGCGAACATCGTCGTTTCGACCGTCCACAAGAACCAATCCCTGTTTGGGTCAAGCTCGCCAAAAATAGGACGCGTCAAAAGGAACAAGAAGATGCCCGCATGCAGAAACAGGAAAAGCAAGCGGTTTTTCACGTCGAGGCAGCCATGCAGCAGGTTGCCCGCAAAAAGCGCGAGCACCGCAGCAAGGGTGACGATCGTATCGTTCGTCAATACTCCCGTCGCAAATAAAGCGCCCGAAAGCACCGAGATAGTTACTTGCAAAGACAGCACGACACCTCGGGCCGAGCCCACGCGGTGCCTCACCTTCGGCATCCAGGCCATTACAGGCCCCACTTAAATACCGTTTTGAACGGGTTTTGCAAGTCGGTCGCAAATACCCGCTTGATGTCTTTTATGTCGTTCACTTCCCCATCGAAATGGACGATTTGGCTAAGCCTGCGCTGGATGTCTTTATCGCGCATCACGTCGATAGCGGCGAGGAAATCGTCGCGGCCCGAACGTGAGCATCCAACGAGCGTCATGCCCTTTTCGAGCACATTGCGCGTGAACACCGGCACGGGGTGCTCGCTCACGCCCATAAGCATAAGCGTGCCCTGCGGCTGAATATGCTCAATGACAAAATCAATCGCGGACGTCGAACCCTCGCCGCCAGCGCACTCGAATGCATGGTCAAACGTAAGGTCGGCAGGCGCCTCGTACGACAGATAGCGCTCCGCAACAAAGGAAAACATCGAGAGCTTTTCCGGGTCGTGGCCGACAACGACAATCTCGCATTCGGGGTATTGGCACGAGAGCGTGCATGCCAACGCATAAGCCAACGAGCCATCGCCAATAATGGCAATTCGGTCGCGCTTCGCATGGGCGGCGATATCGAAGCGATGAATGCCATGCATCGTCACGCTCACGAATTCGGTAATAGCGGCAACATGGGGCTCGACCCCGGCGCATGAAACAACGCGGTCGGCAGGCAGCGCGACGAATTCGCGCATGAAGCCGTCATGTCCGCTCGAGCGAAATGCCGAGCCTGAAGCGTAGTTCTCATACACGCCATCGGGACCATGGCCTGGAATATTCGGAATCATTACGACGGGATCGCCCACATTGAACGTGTGGGTGGCATCTGCGAGCACCTCGCCCATGCATTCATGAATAAGAGCCATGGGAAGCTTCTTGCGCATAACCTCGGGGTCGCGCTTGCCCTGGAAATAACGCTGATCGGCATGGCAAACCGCCATATAGCGAGGTCGAACGATCACCTTGTTGGCGATATCGACGTCTTCAAACTTTATCGCGACCGTTCTTGGTGCGATAAGCTGGTACACGTTGTCGATCATTATTCGTCAACCCCACACTCAATCATTGCTTGGGCCGTTTTATAGTCCATGATGGTCGTAAGCTTGATATTCGTCACATCGCCCAGCACCAAATGAACAGGCTTGCCCTTCAGCACAAGAATCTTGCAGGCATCGGTGAGCTCGGCGCGCTCGGCATCGGTAAGGCTTGCATACAAATCTTTGAGCGTCTTCACCTTAAAGCTCTGAGGCGTTTGGCCCTGATACATATTCGAGCGAAGCGGAATAGAGGAAATGCGCTCACCATCAAGCGATTCGACAATGGTGTCGGTAGCAGGAATAACCGTGTCGCATGCGCCGAATTTTTGCGCAGCCTCGATATTCGCCTTAATAGTCGACACTTTCACGAAAGGGCGCACAGAGTCATGCGTAACGATGACATGTTCGTCCGATTCGCCATAACGTTCCTCGATGGCTTTGATAATCTCGAGAATCGTGCCGTTGCGATCGGCGCCGCCCTGCACGACGTGAACCGGGGTTTCGCCGAAACCGTACTGGGCAACAGCATCCTTCGTGTACTCGACCCAATCGCCGTGCGTGCCAATGAAGACAGCATCGAATTCACTGCACAGCAGGAATTTCTCAAGCGTATGAATGAAAACGGGCTTCTCATTGAGAGGAAGATACTGTTTGGGCATGCTCTCGATATTCATTCGAGAACCAACGCCGCCAGCAAGAATAGCTCCGAAAATCATTGATTGCTCCTTATTGATCCAACACGAGAGATTTTATTTCATAACGCGCAGCACGCACCGATACAATGGCAAACTCAACATAAGCACCTTTGACAGCACAAAGCGGGCTTTCGTCATTTGCTTATTATTCTTCACCGATTCGAAGTGCGCCCGAATATAGGACACGAGCTCCTTCTCCTCGGGAGTGCCATTCATTTCGCGAGAAGCGATCATTCGGTCAAGAACGACGCATCGCGCCCAATAAAGGCGAAAGTCCAGGTCTTCTTTGAGCTCCGGATACATTTCGCACGCCATTGACGCGGTGTGCTCCCACGCGTCAATAATATCATGCGCCTTCGAGGTGTAAGGTTGCGTGGTGATGCTCCCCGCACGATGGCGATAATGATAGAGCTGGGCGTTCGAAACCGAGATAGACGAGACAGAACCGAATATCTCGACGATTGTCGCAGCGTCTTCGTACGTCTTGCCAACCGGGAAAAGAAAACCGTTGTCGAAAAGCTCTTTTTTGTACAAGCGCGTCGGAACCCAAATGCGCGGCAAGCCCGATGCGATCGACGCCCTTAGAGCCTCAACGGGAGTCACGACCTCAACCGTGCAATGCGATGCGTCTATATGGTCGGGAAGCTCGCAACCATCTTCGACATCGACCACATCGCACGTTGCGATATCAGCGCCCGTGGCTTCGATATCGCGCAACAGCGACTCACAAAAGTCCAGGTCAACAGAATCGTCGCTATCGACGAACGCGATGTATGGCGCACGAGCAGCCAAGGCGCCGCAATTCCTCGCGTCGCTCAAACCGCCATTCTCTTTATGAATCACGCGAATTCGAGAATCTATATCGGCCCAGCCATCGCAGGTCAAAGAAGACCCATCGGTCGAACCGTCATCGACAAGCACTACTTCGATATCGCTGACAGTTTGTCTGAGCAAAGAATCGAGGCAGCGGGCCAAATATTGCTTCGAATTGTACACAGGCACAACAATAGAAACTTTCGGCTGTGCTGCATTGCCCTGAATCATCCAGCCCACCTAGCGCTCGTCGTTTGATTGCCGATTCGACTCTTCGACGCAATACTTCACGCCTTTATACTGCGCACACGGGGTGTTCAAGTCGAAGAACTCCGCATCGTGGTGCGGCTTACGCTTGTCTTCGGGCGGAAGCTGCATATAGTCGCCAAACGCCATACGAAGATAAGCGTCGTAGCCACACGGAAGAGGCATTTCGGTATCTTCGAAAGCATGCATCACCGCATGATCGAACGCCTCTTTCGGATATTCGTTCTGCATATAATGCGCGCCCGAACAGAGCTCGGTGATTTTGTTGCATTCCGAAATGGAGTACTTCGTCATATTGCGTTCAGCGCGTTTCCACAGCTTGTAGCGCGCACGAGGCGAACGCACAAGGCCCAACAAAATGCGGCTGCCCATCGCAACCACACCACCGTGCTTTTCGGGAACGAATTGCGCGCGGAACAGCGAGTAAATGAGCGCCCAAGCTTTTTGCTTCTTTCGAGCAAAACCATCGGGACAGCCATCAAGAGGAAGCACGTCAAGCACAAGGCCATGACACAAGTCGATATCGCGCTGATAGGGCTTGATAAACGTGGTCTGCGCATCGCGAATAGCGACGAAGATATCGTGATCGATGAACGTTTCATCAGATTCGACGAGCTGGTAGCGTGAATCGGCGTGCTCGGGCCAAAGCTCACGCAAGCGTTCGTAGCTTTCGCGTGGCATGAACACATCGACGTCATCATCCCAGGGAATAAAGCCGCCGGTACGAACAGCGCCAATGCAGCAGCCGCCGCAAAAATAAAACGTCAAGTCATGCTTCTCACAGAAGGCTTTAAAGTATTTCGCCATCTCAAGGCTCTTGGATTGGAGCCCCTTGAGGTCTTTCTGAGTCAATTCTTGCATTGCTACTCGCCTTCTTTTGCGGAAAACGCAGTGTCGAAAGGGGGCATCTTCTTAAACGTGCCCGAGAGAAGCCCCACGAGCGTTCCGACACCATACGAAACATGAATACCAAAGAATACAAACGGCAACGCGACCATGCGGATGTTTCGCTTCGGAGATTCAACCGCAACTCGCAACGTGAGCACCACCGTAACCGCCGCATAAAGAGCTGCACACGCAACGAAAGGCGCCCAGCCGCGCAAAAAACCAACGCACGCCAGCAGGATGATTCCGAGAACGAATGCGAACGGCGCAAAATGATAAGCCCTGAAACACTTTGGCTGAACATACATCGTACGGCCGATCCAATACCCATTACCATATTTCTGTTTCAGCATACGCTTCAACGAACTGCGCGCAATTTGCTTAGATTGAATTCGGACATCGAAGCGAATCTTATAGCCGGCTTCGCGAACTCGGTAGAAATAGTCGTTGTCTTCGGTGCGGGCGAGACGTTCATCGTACAGCCCAACTCGTTCAATTACTTCGCGGCGGAACATCGCATGAAACGCCGACGAGACGTATTCCTTTTTTGAGGAACCACGATAATCCGCAATTGAACTGCCAAATGCCGATTCCTCTGCCATAAGGAGCGTGTTGCTCCAATCGGTTTCGGGGGAAGCAATCGTTGGACGCGGCCCACCACAAACAAACTCTCCCTCGTCGAGGACTTCGACATTCGAGGAAATAAACGATTGGGGAATTCGTGCATGAGCGTCAATGCGAACCAGGGCATCGCCAGTGAAATTCTTAATAGCGACGTTGCAGCCACACGGAAGTATTTCACCTGGATTGCTAAGAACGGCAACCCTTTGAAATCCCTTGGCTTGGTCGCTCTCGGCAAACTCAAGCATAACCTGCTTCGTGTCGTCCTTCGACATGCTGTCAATAAGCAGAAGCTCAATTCGATTGTGAGGGAAATCTTGCGCTACGACATCTTCGAGAATGTTCGAAAAATGCTGGGCCTCATTGTGCGCGACGATAGCAACCGACACCGTACGCACTGCTTCGCACTTCCGTGCGCAATCGACATTCGTATCCTGCATCAACTATTTCCCCTGCGCAGCAACTGCTCGTTCTTCGATAACGTTATGCGTAATGGTGTACGTAGGAACGGCGTCGGCAAGCGTGTGAAGCGCCGTGACATCGTCCTGAGTAAGGGCGTCGCGCAGTTCTCCAAGCTTGCGCTCGACGGCCTCGTAACCAATTTCTTTGCCCGTGGAAATCATGATGCCCTTGAGTTTGGTGGGAATCGTGTTCTCCTCGTTCATGAGCAGCTCTTCATACATCTTCTCGCCCTCGCGCAAGCCGGTATAGACAATCTTGATGTCTTTATCGACCTCGAGGCCGGAAAGCTGGATGAGGCTCTTCGCCAAATCGACGATTTTCACGGGGTCGCCCATATCGAGAATGAAGATCTCGCCGCCGTTGGCCATGCCGCCCGCCTGAATAACCAGGCGCGACGCCTCGGGAATCGTCATGAAGAAGCGCTCGATGTTCGGGTCGGTAACCGTAACGGGACCGCCGGCCGCAATTTGGCGCTTGAACAGGGGGATAACACTGCCGTTGCTTCCAAGCACGTTGCCGAAGCGCACAGCCGTGAACACCGTTTTCGATTCCTGCGCGTAATGTTGAATAATCATCTCGCCCATACGCTTGGTGGCGCCCATAACCGAAGTGGGGTTCACCGCCTTGTCGGTCGAGATGAAGATAAAGCGACCAACGCCGTACTCATCAGCAAGGCGCACGGCGTTCAACGTGCCAAACACGTTGTTCTGAATCGCCTCACGCGGACACATCTCCATAAGGGGCACGTGCTTATGCGCAGCTGCATGGAACACGGCTGCGGGATGATACTTCTCAAAAACGTCGCGCAAACGACCCTCATCGCACACGCTACCAACTTCGACCTGCACATCGATATCGTCGTATTGCGACATGATTTCATTGCGAAGCATGTAGGCGTCGTTTTCGTACATGTCGAACACCACGATGCGTTTCGGGGCTACGGCAGCAACCTGACGGCACAGCTCAGATCCAATAGAGCCGCCGCCACCGGTAACAAGAATGGTTTTGCCGGAAATATAACCGCTCACAACGCGCGTGTTCAAAACGACCTCTTCGCGACCGAGCAGGTCGGCGACGTCGACCTCGCGCAGCTTGACGTCGTTGATTTCGTCGATGCGCAGCTCGCGCACATTGGGAAGCGTGCGCAACTGGCAATTCGTTTTGGTGCAAATGCCATAAATGCGCTTGCGCTCATCGAGCGTGGCAGAGGGAATGGCTACAACGATCTGCTGGATATCGAAGCGCTCGACCAAACGGGGAATATCGTCGCTCGTTCCCATGACCTCGACACCGTGAATGCGAAGCTTACGCTTGCTGGGATTGTCGTCGACCGCGATAATCGGATCGCCCGGCATATGCGGATCGCGCGAAGCCATGCGGCCAATCGCGAGCGAGCCCGTTTCGCCCGCACCGACGACCAGCGTGCGCAAGCGTTTCTGATTTTCTGCAGGCGTAGCGGCAATAACGCGCTTCTTGGAACGAATGACGCGGAACACCATGCGCACGCCGCCCGTGAAGAAAATCATCAGGAACAGCGCGACGAAGTAAATGCGAATGGGAATCCACTCGCCGAGCACCCACAGCAACACGGCGGAAACCAGCGTTCCAAAGCCGACCATAATGACAATGCGAATCGCATCGTCGATCGAAGCGTATTCCCAGAGGTTGTTGTACATCTTGAATGCGGCGAACAGGCAGATATACACAACTGCTGGCACGCCGAGAATGAAATAGATTTCGTGAGTGGCAAACACTTCACCCACCAAGCCCGTGAGCACCGATGCCAAGTAGTATGAAAGGAATGTTGCGAGGATGTCGCACACTATAAGAAGCGCAGTGCGCCTTGTAAAACGAATATCCATGACGTCTACTTTTTCCTAACGGCCAAATGTACCTGCCGTGCGCTCTTTAGAGCACGGCATATCCTTCATAGTGTAATGCATATCGTTGCATCGGGGGGCGCGCCTGCGAAAAAGCTCGCTATTCATATATTTTTGCAGCTGCAAAACGCCCGCTCGCCAAGAAAAAAGGCGCCGCGCGCAGCAATGTCGCTGGTCATCAGCAGAATAGCGGAATCGACCCATTGCCGCATCGGAGCACGTTGGCGGCGGTTTGGGCGATGCGGCGGCCCTGCCCGATTCAGCTTCGCGCTTTCCTCATATCTTTCCTCGTGCATCTATGCCGGTTCTCATGTCTCATATATGTATGCATTCGGTTTCGCTATCTATTACACAGATAACTAGCTACCAGTTTTTACTGATTGACATCACCATATCACGCCCCTATTCTGTTCAACAGACCAAACGAGTAGGGAAATGGGAATTTCGAAAGGAGACCCGAATGCGACACACGAAACGAATGCCGAACTCCCGGTAGATTCGCTTTCACACCTGCCGGGAGCTTCACCGACTAACGCATTTCCATTCGCGATGGGAGCCAGCCCATCGAATTATCTAAGGAGACTTTCCAATGAGCCAGTTCATCAATAACCCCGAGCACACCTTCGGCTTCGACACCCTGCAGCTGCACGTCGGCCAGGAAAGCGCCGATCCCGCCAGCGACGCCCGCGCGGTGCCCATTTACCAAACCACGAGCTACGTGTTCCGCAATTCCCAGCACGCCGCCGACCGCTTCGGCCTGGCCGATGCCGGCAACATCTACGGCCGCTTGACGAACTCCACCCAGGGCGTGTTCGAGGACCGCATCGCCGCACTTGAAGGCGGCGTGGCTGGCCTGGCCGTGGCTTCTGGCGCCGCCGCCATTACCTACACGCTGCAGGCCCTCGCGCAGGCCGGTGACCACGTGGTTGCGCAGAAAACCATCTACGGCGGCTCGTACAACCTGCTCGAGCACACGCTTTCGCAGTTCGGCGTCGAAACCACCTTCGTCGACGCGCACAACCTCGCCGAGGTCGAAAGCGCCATCAAAGACAACACCACCGTCATTTACCTGGAAACGCTCGGCAACCCGAACTCCGACATTCCCAACGTCGACGCCATTTCCGAAATCGCCAAGAAGCACGGCCTGCCCGTCGTAGTCGACAACACCTTCGGCACGCCGTACCTCTTCCGCCCGCTTGAGCACGGCGCGAACATCGTGGTGCATTCTGCGACCAAGTTCATCGGCGGCCACGGCACCTCGCTTGGCGGCGTGATCGTTGACGGCGGCAACTTCGACTGGAAGGCAAGCGGCAAGTATGCCGAAATCGCCGATCCCAACCCGAGCTACCATGGCGTAAGCTTCGCCGAAGCCGCAGGCCCGGCCGCATTCGCGACCTATGTGCGCGCCATTCTGTTGCGCGACGAGGGCGCCTGCATCTCGCCGTTCAACGCATGGATTCTGCTGCAGGGCACCGAGACGCTGTCGCTGCGCGTCGATCGCCATGTCGAGAACACGAAGAAGGTCGTCGAATTCTTGGCCAACGACCCGCACGTGGCTTCCGTGAACCACCCCAGCCTGCCCAATCACCCCGACCATGAGCTCTACGAACGCTACTTCCCCAACGGCGGCGCCTCCATTTTCACGTTCGAGATTAAGGGCGGCCAGGAAGCAGCCTGGAAATTCATCGACAACCTGCAGATTTTCTCGCTGCTCGCCAACGTCGCCGACGTGAAGAGCTTGGCCATTCACCCGGCAACCACCACGCACTCCCAGCTGACCGAAGCCGAGCTTGCCGATCAGGGCATCACGCCTTCGACCATTCGCCTGTCCATCGGCACCGAGAACGCCGACGACATCATTTGGGATTTGCAGCAGGCCTTCGCCAAGCTCGACTAATTTCAGGCGAAGGGCAACCGCGCATGGCAAGCCACAAGGCCGCGCCACGAATCGCAAAACTGAAATAACGAAAGCCCTGGAAGTCGATTCCAGGGCTTTCTTGCGATTTGCGATTCATTAACCAGCTACCGTTCGGCCGAAAACGCAGGAGGCACATTCGGCGTGAGCAGCGTTTTCGCCTGTTCCTCGCATGTAGAAATATCCGCCTGAAGCGTTTTGCGATATTTGCCGCGGCTCATGCCCTCATCAAATACGCCGCCCGCATACGTCAAAACATCGAGGGCAATGTTGCCGCCGCCGTTCGGGAGCTTGTCGACCGCCGTGGCCATGCTTGCGAACTGCGCATCGGCATACACGCTCTTCTCAAACTGGTACTGCAACAGCGTTTGCCCGCCGTCGAGCGCTGCCAAAATGCCCGAATCGCGCGCCGCGTCGAGCACGCCGTCGGCTTCCTCACGATAGCCTTTAAGCAACCACGCGTCGCCGAATTCCTTCGCCTCAACAAGCCACGCGGGCAGCTTCCGCCCATCGCCGCCCGCCTGCGACACGTCTCCGTCGACCTTCGCCGCCTGCATGCCGTCGTCAATCGAGGAGCGCAAATTCGCCGCCGCGGCCAAATAATTCTTCATGCTCTTGGTGAGCTGCTCGTCTTCATTCGAGCCCACGAGGGAATAGAATCTATCCTCAAGCGCCTGCTGCGCGCCACCTTCGGGAATGCTCGCGCGCAGCGACGAATTCGTGGCAATGCTGAAATACCAGTCTAAAAACGCGTCGGTTCTGCCTGAACATGTCGCATATGAGCTCTCAAGCGAATCTTTCAACTGAGATGACATCGTGCGCAGGTTCGCCTCGTCGGCCGAAAGCGAGCTGGCGAGCGCATCGATTTTCGCCTGATCATACAGCGCGCCGTCGATGGAATAGACCGATTTTCCCGCAAGTTCGCGGGCGATTTCCTGCAGGGCCGTACCGTTTTCGGTTTGCATGGCCATGCCGACCTTCGCCTCGCCCCAGAAAAAGCCCACCACGAGCGCGACGGGGAGCACCGCCGCCATAACAACGTAGCGCCGCCAGACGGGCTGCGTCGCGTCGTCGCGTTTGACCGCGTCGACCGAAACGAAAATCTTGCGCAGCTCCTGCACGGGAAGCGCGCACAGCCCAATGAGGTTCGCCATGCCGAAAAACGCGCCCGCGCACAGCGCCGTGCGAATGGCGAAGCAGATGGGCACCGACACTTTCGAAGCCTGCATAAGACCATAGCTCGTGAGGCTGTCGACAATCCACGAGCCAACGCCCGCGTTCCACATGAGCGCCGAAGGGGAATTCTCGAACGGCATGGGCGTTTTCGCGAAGGCATCGAGCACCGTTTCGACAGGCTGCCCGAAACTGGGGTCCATCGCGCAATACACGCCATACGCAACGCACAGCAGAAAGCCGACGATGGCGCAGCTCCACAGAAATTCGCCTGACGCCTGAAACGCGGGCTCGTATTCACGGCGTACGTAGCGACGCATGAGCAGCAACACCACGGGATACACCACCACCGCAGCAAAAATGAGCACCCATTCGGCGATGTCCCACTTCGGCGATTCGAGGAACAAGCTCGCCATGCATGCCGCAGACACGCAGAAGCCCACGATAAAGCTGAAGATACGGCCGTTATTCACGCGCGCGAACAGACCGTCCGCCGCATATTTGAATTGGCGGTGCGTTTTGCGCACAACCACCTGATACATTACGCCCGCCGTTGAGGCGAGGGTGAAAAACGCCCAGAACAGCGCCAAAAACGGCGCGGGCATTTTCGTCACGGCGAAGCTCAGCAAATAGACGGTTACGACAAGCAGCGCCGCCTTGGCGAAATACGTGGCGAGACGCTTGGCGGAAGAATCGCCCAGAAGGCGGCGAAGTGGGTCGAGGCCGTGGGGGCCGAGTTTTAAGGACGACTCCGCCGAAGCCGGAATCTTCTCCAGCGATGGCTCGGTTTCGGGGGATGACTCTGTTTTGACTGGCGACTTTTCAAAGGAGGCTTTCACTTCGGCGGGTGATTTCACCTTAAATGGACCACCGCCCTTGCTCCCACTGGCCGAAACGCGCAGCGAAGCGCTCGCCCTGGCTGGGCGCTTCGTCTGTATGCGAGAAGAATCGGGCTTCATGGGGATGGCTCCTGGGACGACGTTGAATCATACATAGTATAGAGCCATTCGCGATACGCCGGCCAGTTTGGTGCGATTCCGAACACTTCCGCAAGCGGGCGGCCCGTTAGCTACGAATGTCCTTCCGCGGCAAGATTCCTTATCCCCAATTCGCGCAGATAGAGCTCCCCGTGTCGTTCCTCGAAAACATTGGCACTTTCGACGAAACGAATCTTCGGGAATGCCCCACGAACGCTCTTGAGAGACGTCAGCGGAATCGCGACCGACGGCACATCACCATTCCAATTGAAAGCCAGGCGCCGCAACTGCGCCCATCCGCGAACGGCTGCCGCTTCTTCGCCAAAAGCCTTAATGCACTTCAGCAGGTTATCGTCCTCATCGAAAGAAAGCCAGGGGTACGCATCTTCAAGAGCGCCGTCTTCCAAGAAGACTTTATTCTGCTGATAAATTTGCCCGGTATTCTTATTATCGGAGCTGCAATAGTGAACGCCGAGCTTTAATTGCGACTCACTCGCGTAAGAAAGCAATGTGAGCGCCTCCGACTCGCTGCCCGCAACGGGAACCCCGCCGCCATACCAATAGTCGTAGAGGTAATTAAAGGGTCGTTTGCGCAGCTTGAATCCGCGTGATTGAAACTCACCCTCATTGCACAGAGGAAAGCAGAATTCCAGCAGATTGACACCCCTTACCCCTATCGAGTCAAGGCGCAAGAGGAGCGCGCGCATTGCATCGAGGTTCCCGGGGATTACAGGCATCTCAACGACCACGGAAGGCAACGCAGAAACCGCCATGACGATTCGATTAAATATGGGGGCCTCAGCACAAGGAACGTCTTCGGGCTTGATGCTGAAGCGCATCTCATCAAGCCCCGCTTCAACCAACCCCGCCAAGCACGCCCTATCAAGCAGGTCGCCACACGTATACAAACGAACATGAACACCAGGGTAGAGTTCTTTTGCCCGACGAATGAACGATTCCACCTGCTTTCTATGCAGTAACGGCTCGCCGCCCGTCACGGCAAGGCAATCGAATCGAGCTCCCGAGGCATGCGCAGCTTCAAGTTCGCCAACGATATCGCGTTTATGGGTCAAAAAATACTCGTAGTGGTCCTGATTGGGATTGAAGCAGAAATAGCAATTCCGCGTACAGCGCAAGTCGATAAAAAATGTCGCTGTTCGCTCCCCCTTTCGACAGGCCAAGCATGCAGGAGAAATCCAGCCGCGCCACAAGGAGCCTTCACCATTTTCGCAATGGCAAGAACACGCCGCGGCAACTTCGGCGCGACGCGATCGAGGGCACGATTCCGAAGCCTCGAAAGGAACGCCGAAGGCGGCGACAGCATGTTCGTAGTCGCGTTCGACCTGGTCGAATGCCCGTGCGTACTTGCGGACGTCCATCAAATCCTCCTACTTGCCAATGCGGCCAATCAGCAAATCGAGCCGCACGTCGTCAACATGGGCAACCACCGTTGCGGCTTGCGCAAACGCGGCATAATATCCGCGCGTATCCTTTTCGATTACCTTATTGGCGAAAGCGACGATCCAGGTAAGCACATGAGACGTCAAGAAGTCTTTCGAGGTTCGCAACGCCCGTACGCATTCCGCGTCGCGACCGTCGGCGAAGCAATCGTAGGCACGCGTACCCATGTAGGCAAGATACTCCATCATGGCAGCAATGTGGTCATCGGGGAAGTGGCGCTCGGCCTGAAGCTTCAAACCGGCAGCATGATATGCCTCCCGAACATTCAGCGTGCTGCACTGAAACAAAGCCTGCTCTGTGCCCACGTAAGGAGACTCCCAAGAGCTCACATACGAATCGCCGGGAATCTGGAACAGCTTCGCATAGTCGGACTTCATTTCGGCCGCATATTCGGAAGGCGATTCGTGAACGGCGCCTTGGCGCGAATCGATGTAGGCAAGCGCGGCTTCCGCGCATTGCTCAAGCGTGCGCGCTCCATTGCCGACAATGCGGCGATTGTTGGCCTCGCGACTGCAATCGGAAAGAGCCGCAGCCTCATGCGCGATCATTTCACGCGTTTGCTTCCCAAAATACCTCGCAATAGAATCACTCGAACAATCGCCGCCAAAAACCTCATGCAGAAGATCATACAGATACGCACGGCAAGCGAGATCCATGCCGATTCGTTTTTCAAGCTCTTCGTCGAACATTCCGTCATTCCTTTCGCCAGACGGCGGCACTCGTTTTTCATCACGTCTACGAGAACGCCATAAAGAAGAAGCCGCCGCGTCGCATTCGATGCGCGGCGCGGCGGCAAAAGCAAATGATTACCAGGTCAGTTCGACAGCAGATTCGTCGAACGAGCAATCTTTGGCCTTGATGAGAACATTCGGATGGGTCTCATCAGGGCTCGGAAGCACCGCGATAGTGCCAACGTTCAAATCGTCGCCATACTTCGCACGCAGTTCGTCGACATCGCCGAAGTCGAGAGCACGATTGGGGCAACCGGCAACGCACGCAGGCTGGCTGCCGTTAGCACGAATGCCGTAGCAACCATCGCATTTGCCAGATACACCCTTTTCGGGGAAATACTTCGGATGGCCGTACGGGCAGCTCATAACGCACATGCGGCAGCCGATGCATTTTTCTTGGTCCTGAATAACCGTCCCGTCCTCAGCCTTCTTGATGGCACCAACTGGGCAGTTCTTCATGCAAATCGGATCTTCGCAATGATTGCAGCTTGCAGAATAGCTATACGTTTTGACGTCGGGGAACGTGCCGACCGTGTAGCTCTTCACTCCACGATACAGCGTCCCAACCCCAAGACGGTTTTTATCCTTGCACGCCACTTGGCACGCGCGGCAGCCAATGCAGCGCGTCATATCGAAGTAAAAACCAAAAGCCATGATTCCCCCTTAGCCAAGATCGAGGATGCGTGCATCGATGTTGCAATCGTCCTCCAACGCCGGCCCGTCATATTTCTCGAAATTGCAGTTATTGTTGTTGTAGCTCGTTACACCACCACCAGAAATGTCGTTTCCGGTCAGGTAGTTATCGGCACCACCTTCGTCAATTCCGGTCTCTTCGTTCACGCGAACCCAAGAACCATGGGGAATGCCAACCTCGCCCGGCATAAGGTTTTCCATGCAGCATGCCTTGCGTAGCACTTCGCCATACTTCGTCCAAACACGAACGGTGTCACCATTCTCGATGCCCTTCTCCTTTGCGTCGGACGCATTAAGGAAGACGGGGTTCGCCCACGCCTCGCGCAGCCAAGGGCAGTTATCGAAGACCGAATGGGAGCGGCGGAAATAATGCGGGTTGAACAGCAGGTAAGGATACTCGCCCTTTTCGCCGCCAATCTTTCCGTCTTTGAACGTGGTCTCGTAGCCCAACGTAGGAACGATGTACTCAGGATAGGGAGCGTATTCGTGATCGCACAAACCAATGCTGTTAAACAAGTCGGCCTTCGCCTGGCAGGTAATCTCGAACTTGCCGCTCTTGGTCGTCAGCGGCTTGCCCTCGGGATCCTTGATGAAATCGGAGTAGCCGATAAACGACGAATATTTGTCGCCCTTCTTGCGCTCGACCTGGTAACCACCATTGGAAATGAATTCCTTCAGGGTCACGCGACCGGTCTGAGGCTTGCCCTCAACTCCCCATTCGGCGATATCTTCGTCGGTGATGGTCACGAGGGTCTCGAACTTGCCCGAATCGTCATTCTTGATAACCGTCGCGGTAGCGATGCTGTTGAAGAACGCCTGCTTCTCGCTGATCGGGTAAACGGTCTTCGGATCGACGCCGAGAGCCTCCATGATCAAGGAGTTGATTTGAACATCGGTCTTTGCCTCATACAGGGGTTCGGTCACCTGCTTGAAGCAGAAAAGGAACTCGCGGTTCGAAGCAGACAGGCCACCGGGAACCTCCCACTGGGTGGTGACGGGCAACACGATGTCGGAATACATCGCTTGAGTCGTCATGAATTGCGCCTTCGAAAGCACGAAGTCCATCTTGCGATGCGCCTCAATGCCACGCTTCATGTTCGGGCCAGTTTGCAGGTAGGCGTTCTCGTCGTGAATAATGCAGTGGATATCGCACGTACGATCTTCACCGGCCTGAGAGCCCTTGCCCGAATACCAGTCACCGACCATGCGATACTTGCCGGTCATGCACGCTTCCCAAACCTGGGGACCAGGAATAACGCCGTCGATTTCGTTTTTCAGGCTGGGGTAGCCAGTCTTGCCAGCCTTCACCAGCGAAGGACCGCCATTGCCAGCATTGGCATGATAGTTGTTGGCAACGCAATTGCCCGGCTTGCCCATATGGCCGCCCATAGCGCCAATCGTCATGAACAGCTGCGGAACGTTCTCGGAGCCATTGCAGCGCGCGGCAGCGAAGTTGTGCAGCAGCCACACGTTCTTTTCCTTGCCGATTTCACGTGCGAACCAGGTAATCTTGTCCGTCGGAACGCCGCAAATCTCAGAGGCCCACTCGGCGTCATGCTTCACGCCGTCGTATTTGCCCTCAAGGTAGTCAAGGAAGTTAACGTCTTCCTTCAAGTCTTCGGGCTTATGGTCGGCGTCAAAACCGACCGTGTATTTGTCGAGGAAGTCCCAGTCGACGACATTGCCCTCGGCCTTATCGAGACGAATCATTTCCGAAGCGACGCCCAACAAGAATGCCGTGTCGGTACCAGTGCGAATCGGAATCCACTCGGCATCAAGCATCTGCGCAGACGCGGTGTAAATCGGGTCGACGGTGATGAATTTGACGCCGGCCTCCTTAGCGCGAATGTAGTGATAGCTCGGCGTACCAGGGGCAGACCATGCAGGATTCGAGGCATAGAACACGATCGTATCGGCATTGAGCATGTCGGTACGGTCGTTGCACACGCCTGCGTCGGTGTGGGGAATGCCAATCGTATTGGCGGTGTTCAAAAGATAGGCGCCATGAGAGGTCGTGTCGGCGGTGCTAGTGTGTCCGCCCCACGCCAAAAGCGGCGAGAAAGCTAGGCGAGAACCATAGCTTCCCAGAAGGAATGCCTGGTTGCCGTACTTTTCCTTGATGGTTTTGAACTGACCGGCAATATAGTCGATTGCCTCGTCCCAGCTAATACGTTCCCATTCGTCTTTGCCGCGAAGCTCGCCATTCGGATTGTCGGGCGACCAGCCCTTGCGCTTGATGGGATACTTCAGGCGATCAGCGCCAAAGCATTGTTGCTGCTGAGTTTTACCGCGAACACAACCGCGCTGCTGAGGATAGTCGAAAGAATCCTCATGGGTGTCATCGGTTTTCTGGCGAACAACGGCGCCGTCCTTGACCATGACCTTGTTCATGCAACGGCCGCCGCAGTTATGCCAGCACGCCGCAGGAATCCACTCGCCGCCCTTTGCGGGATCGACGGGCAAACCCGTCTCCTCGGTCGTCTCGAGGCTCGACTCCGCAGAGCAGCCGGTCGCAGCAAGACCCGCAACGCCCGCCATAACAGCAGCAGATGCCCCCAAGAAACCACGACGGGAAATATTATTCGTACCCACTGTCAGTTTCCCCCTTCAGATTTCTACATCGCGCACGTTGCATAGAACGCGTAGCGGGCAATGGCAACACCAATCACCAGCAATGCGCACATGGCAATCGCAAGCATTTTCTTGTTCTCGAGTTTGGAAGCCGCAAGCGCAAGCGCAGCGGAAGCGACGGGCGCAACCACCAAGCCGACAGCCTGCGTGACGGGGTTTGCGCCCTGACCGCCAAATGCAGCAACCTCAAGCGCCAAACCAATAGCGAGCGCAGCGTCAACGATGAGCAACGCATAAAGAGCCGGCTTCTTGGTGACGTCAACCGACCCGAGCACGGCGCACAGACCGAGACCCATAGCCAAATCTCCTGCGAAAAACGAGAGCACCGTTGCTGGAGCATTGCTCCACACGGCATTGCCATACACGTCCACATACGCGGTGGCCATAAGCACCATGCACACCACAGCAACGACGGCAGCAACGACGCGCAACGCAAACGGGCTGTTTTTCTTAGCAAGCGTGATGATAAGGTCGACAATCACAAGCACGAAGAAAATGCCTGAAGCCGCAACTTCTTTGACCATTCCAGAACCAAAGTTCACCGTGCCAGCGCTGACCGAAGCGAGCGCACGCGGAATGCTCTGGACATGCGTCGAGGCAGCTATCATGCCAACCGCAAACAAGACCACGATCACCAAGGGAACGAGCCACGGGCGCTCACCCGTGCGCGTGCGCTGGAAGCAGGTTTCAAACGCATACGCACCTGCCGCCATGCCCCCTAGCAACGTAAAAAGAAATAAGGATTCAAGACCCATGTTCCCCCTCTTTCCTCAACGCCCGCATTATGCAGGGCGTCCGATTCAGTGGCGCGCGCTTCGCCTGCACGAGCCCGCATTCAGACCCAAACAACGCCACGAGGCGACGCAGCGACCGTTTTGCCGAATGCATGTCATTAGGAAATCAGCTAATTCTCCTTGGTGCGTTTTATAGCAAAATTGTCGTGCGACAATCAATAGTGTCGCACGACAATTAATTGAGTGAATTATTCTATTTTAAGAATAGAAAACGGAAAGCCTCCTAGCGTTTCGCCACGTCATCCTCTTGTTTCGAAGTGAAGCCCTCACCATAAGCGCTCGGAACCACGAACGTTCCGTCGTTGTCTTGCATGCCCTCGTAGGTGAGATGCATCTTGCGCAGCGACAAGGCGATTTCGTCATGGCCATACGTTTGAGCTACATCGTCGAGAATCGCCGAGAGGTCCTTTTCGGCTTCCATAAGCGTGATGCGAGCGCTCTTGCGGCACTCGGCTTGCGCCTCAAGAGACATAATGCCCTGCAGTTCCTTGGGGATGATAAGGTCTCGCACCTCGACCGAAACAATGGAAATGCCCCAATCGGAAACCTTCTTCTCTACGGCATCGCGAAGCTCTTGATCGAGCTGATGGCGGCGCATAACCACATTTTGCAGCGAGGCGCGGCCGATGGCATCGCGCAGCGCCGTTTGCGCAGAAAGGGCAACCGCAAAATAGCAATCCTCTACTTCGGTGCACGCCTTTTCGGGATCCCAAATCACCCAAAACAGCACTGCATCAACGTCAAGGGGAACAAGGTCGCTCGTTAAAGCCTCTTCGGCGCCAAAAGGAGTCACATTCATGCGCTGATCGACGCGCAGCGTGCAAAACTCAAGCAGCGGAATTGTGAAAAACAGCCCCGGCCCCGCGAGACGGTTGAATTTTCCCAAACGCATAACCACAGCGCGCTCCCAGTCCATACATACATGGACGGAAGAAAGCATCGCAAGGGCAACGGCCACGGAAACAAGAATACCCACGAGCGTAAGCTCTCCGCAAATCGCAATGGACGCCGCAAGCACCGTCGCGAACGCCGCTATCGAGAACGCCACCGTCACCATAACGGCGCCGTTGCGCGTAGCTTTTTTTGCCGGATCGGAACGGTACGCATCCGCCGCTACGCCGAATTCCATTTCGGAGCGACGATACGTATCCTTCTGCCCAAGAGGCGACATTTCATCGTTTTTCCTTTTCATGGCCCTCCTTCATCCTCCTTACGCACGACGATACGAGTTTCGGAATATCGTCATACGCCATCCCTTCTTCCAGGCATCCCTTCACAAACGACTCGACAAGAGCATCAATTTCCGGCGCAAGCTTTGGAGAGACCCCCTCGTCGTTTACGAATACTCCGCTGCCGCGTACCGTGGTCACATAGCCGTCTCGCTCAAGGCCCATATATGCCTTGCTGACCGTGTTGTAGGCTATACGCAAATCTGCAGCATATTTGCGCACCGTAGGAAGCTTCTCCCCCGGTTTGTAGTAACCAGACGCAATAAGGTAAGCGATGCGATTGCGTAGCTGCACCCACATGGGCAGATCGCTCGCTTCGTCAAACTCAAACGCCGGTATTTCCTTGCTTTGATTCACGTACTTCTTTCTTCTCGTTTACATAAGAGGAGCAACGCCGCATGCAACTATGCTGATTCGAAGACACAATCCGCCAACTAATACCAAAACGGCGAGCACCGCCGCAGTCGAGGCAAGGGCGCCTCGACCAGCAAAGAGCAAAATCATTTCCGCAATGAACGGAAGCACGATGCCGCATGCAACGAACCCTATCCAAAACGGAATGGACAGCGCGCCATCCATAAGGGAGGCAAACGCCGCCGAATCGATATTTTTAGCACTCGCGAGCAGCGCGATTGCCGCAATCGATTCAATCACGATAAAGGCAACATCCGCGGGAATCAAAAAATGGTGCCATAGACGCATCGCGCGAACGTCTTCGCATGCGCAGGCGGCCAGCATCACAACGGCACACCCGCACGATAGGGCCGACGCGACAAACAGGACAGACAGCCACGGCGACTGCCACACCTTCACCGCAATGACGCTTTTCAATAACAAAGCCGTATACACCATGACAATGAGGGCCACGGGTATACCCGCAAGCTTCACGACGGATACGAACCTTCGCATCGCCAGAGGCAATCTAAGCAAAGCATCCGAGAGCGCGACCACGAGGCACACCGAAAGAAAAGCCAAGGCGAAAGCGCCGATCGACACCAGGCTGTTCGTCGGATAAAGGAAGAGGTAATAAAATGCCTCGGGACGACCAAGGTCGGCAACAAGGCAGAGCACGCCCGCGAGGATAGAGACAAGGCCGGTGCCATACACGAAAGTTTGAACATATCGGCGAGTCGACTCGGGTATCGTGGCGAAAGAGGAGCGAAGCGACATTGATTCCGCACGCGCGCGGCCGCGATTCCAAACGTGCCCAGCAACGTCGGCAAACGCGACAAGCGTGAACGCGCCCGCAGCAGCCCCGCCAAGAAATAGGTACACGGCTATCAATTCGCTAAAACTCACATGCACCTCCCGCTTTTCTCCGTCCGTGACAATCTACCACGCGTCTGTCGCACGACAATCGACAAATCCCGCAAAAGTTAATCGAGATTTCGCATTCAAAACGAAAGAGAGCACACCAACTGCACCATATCCCACACCTTGCATCATGCTCGAATGTCCTTCGACGATTTCACATTCTTTTCCCGAAAACACGAAGCTCATATATTCAAGTAGTGGCGCCCGTCATGCCGAGCGCCACCATCAAGCGGCTTCTTCACGTTGCTCGCCCCAAAACCCGGCGCGAGTCCCTTCTGCAAAGGTTCGAGCAAGCCGCTACCAGCTCGCCTCGATTTCGCGAATGCGCTGGTAGAGCCATTCGTTTTGGGGAACTTCGATGCCGTGTTCGGCGGCGAGCCGGCAGATGGTACCCGAGAATTCCTCGACCTCGGTTTTGCGGCGCGCGATGCGGTCTTGCGCCATGGACGGCATGCCTGCGGGATCAAGCGTTTCGAGCAGTTCGACCATTTGCGACAAGTCAGCCTCAGCGATGGCAACGCCTTCCGCATTCGCCACCACACGAGCCTCACGCATAGCCGCCACCAGGCTGCGGCGCTGCTCGCTTCCGCGCTCGGTCGCGCTGCCGTAAGTGCCGCCATACACCATGCACGTTTGGTTGATGCCCACGTTCATCATGAGCTTCGTCCACATGCGACGCTTGATATCGGGCTCCACCACATGGGCGATGCCCGCGCGGGAATATAACTCGGCAATGTCGACCACCACAGCGGGGTCGGTATCGGGCGCCGCGCCGAAGCGGATTTCGCCGGGCTTGCCGTATGTGAGCTCGTTGTTCAAGAACACCGCATCCATGCCTTGGCAAATGCCGAGCACCGTGCGCTGCCAGCCGAAACGCTCGGCGATTTTCTGCTCGCTCGTAATGCCGTTGCACAGCGACGCAATGCGCGTTTCGGGGCCCACGACGGCTTCCATGGTATCGAGCGCTTGCGTAAGGCCCGTGGTTTTAATCGTAAGAATCACTAAGTCAGCGGGAGTCGCTTCGCTCGCGCGCACACTGCGCAAACTGCACGGCTCGCCATTGATTCTCGGCTGATCGGCCGCATGACGCTCATAGCGCGCGTCGTCCATCACGAATTCCACGGCGTCGTCGCCGAGCACGCGGGCGATCATGCTGCCATACAGCAGCCCCACGCCGCCTTTGCCGATGAATGCGACTTTATTGATGCGCATCGGATGCACCCTTTCTTTGGACCCGCCGCCAGCGAGCCGAACGCAGCGCCTTCGCCGCCTTGGTATCGAAACCCCAACACAGCGCCGAATCGCAATAGCGCCGACGGCGTTTTCCCGAGGCTCACGGCCACAACCTTTAGAACAAACCGCCTCGGCAGACCGACCCCATTGGGCAACGCTCGCCCGAAGCTCGCGCCCCTTATTTATAAACCTCGCTGCGATGGCCGATAGAAAATATTTCTACGATAAGCTTATCGTCCTCGATGATGCACAAGATTCGATAATCGCCAACACGATATCGCCACTCGCCCCCTCGATTGGCCGTAAGCCCCTTGCCATGTATTCGGGGATCATCACATCCCTCAAGGTTCTTCCCAATCCATGAAAGAATCAGCCTCGCATCAAATCGGTCCATCTTTTTTAGCTGCTTCAACGCCGCCTTGGTGTATTCGACACGCCAAGACATCTACAGACCCAACTCTGCAAGCACTTGGGCGTGCGTGTAGCGAGTGCCGTCGTCTTCCTCGACGGCGGCTCGCAACGCTGTCAAATCATCCTGAGTCTCTATTTTTTCGAAGACCGCATCACGAATAAAATCGGAGATGGTTTTGCCTTCGAACTTCGCATACTTCCGCACTACCGCAGCGTCGACATCGTCTATTCGCATAGTCATCGTAGACATTTCCAGCTCCTTTCTCTTGCTGAATACATTGTATTCTAACAATTTGACTGCGCGAAAGCAAGCAAGCCAAAGCGCGATTCGAACTCAAACAAACCAAGAAATTCCAACTTGGCATATTTGCTAATTACTAGCAGTAGACAGGTCATCGCCTTATGCGTGCTTCATGCTTTACGACACGAGCATTTCGGTTTGACTTCGGCAGGTGGCAAGCATTTCTTCAATAGCTGTATACGAAACCCATCGAGCACTAGAACTCAACGACGAACGTCAATTTGCGACGTTTCTCTTGCCGCGCCTGGCCCTCAAATGAGAAGTTGCTCGCCAAGCCCATTTTCTTGATCGCCATATCGATTCCCACTGCGACATTCAAATCAAATGTTACTGATTGTGTATCGCTAATTTCGGCACTGTAGCGCTTGAGCTCATTCGCACGGTCGCAGCGCGCCTCAATAAGCTGCAAGATTTTCGGGTCATGCTCATACCAATGGAGGTCGGGGCATTGAGGGTCGTTGCTACCACTGTATTCCTGAGAAAAGAGAGTTACGGCGGTGCCATACTTTTCGAACTCCGCCTCAACTTCGCCCTGATTCGCCACCTTGACGGGTACACCATCGATTTGGAATTTCGCCGTTCGCTTTCCTGCGGCCTTTCCCGATACGATACTGCGTTTTTCTTCACGGCACTCGAGATGGCAGTGCTTTGCGCCCAAGTGATAGGCAATGTCCAATAGCTCCGCCTTCTTTTCGTCGGCGATAATATCGAAATATTTAGAAAGATCGATATAGCGATGCGGATTCAACTGGTCCACATAGAAAACCAGACCCGACTTCGACGATGCGGATGGATAAAAATCGCAAGGGACAATATCCAACGCATCTTCGTATATATGAAGAACATTGATTTTCCCTTCTTTGCTCTGCCAGCCTATTGCCCCAAATTCCAAATCGACCGTGCGCTTTTCGCTTGCGTCAATAACGTTAATCATTTTTGGCAGAACGAAAGATTCAGCTTCTATCTCTTCTTTGAGCAGTGAGCCGAAAATCGACTTCTTAGCCGAAGACACCAAATGGTTTGCCGATTCAGCCGCATCGCTGACACCTTGCTGCAGCGCTGGAGCAACGTTTTCCTGCAGGACATTGGCCATTTTGTTAGCAGCATCTACAGCAGCATTGCCAAATTGATCAGCGCCAGCACCAGCGATTTTCACGGCAGCATCAGCCCCCTTGGCGGCGGCTTCCGCAACCTGATTCGCTCCGCTAGTGACTGCCTTCGCGGCGGCTTCCGCACCTTCGCCGGCAGCTTTCGCAACGGCGTCAGCGCCTTCAGCTGCCCCCTTTGCGACAGCATTCGCACCTTCCGAAGCCACCTTTGCAATGTCGTTGCCCCTATCTTGCAGGAATTTTCCCGCATCGGCCGCAGCGGAGCCAATTTGCTCGAACGGATTGAATCCCATTTCCCATGCCTCCTTCAACGCAAATGGGCAGAAGCCGCCACTGTGCGCGTCATCTGCCCATTCGTTTTTTGACTTGCTATAGCATATCGCCTATTCAATTTTACCCCATACCATGGCCGCATGGATTCAAGCGAACGCAAAAGATTGCTCGGCGCCGCAATTAGGCGTGAACGGGAGAGGCAGGGCCTCTCCCAGCGCAAGCTTGCCTTGATGGCCGGCTCAAATCAAACGCACATATGGCACATCGAAGATGGTTCCGTAAGCATTGGGCTCGACCTTTTATGCCGCATCGCCGACAGCCTCGGCGTAAAGGTGGCCGACCTCATCGATTTCTAGGGTCGCCATCCATTTCTCCGTCGCCTAGCACCCAGAAATCGCGGCGAGGGCGCGATGTTCAAATATCAACTCGCGCCCTTTCGCCCCAACCACCTGTTAACCGATTTTCGTCACCTGCAGGTCAATCGAATCAAGACTCTTCGTGGAAACGAGGTTTTCGTACTCGTTGCCATCACTATCGAGCATGAACGTCATAGTCAACGCCGTATTAGGCGCAACGCTTTGAGATGTCACCTTGTATTGGGAAAGCACGTCTTTATACGTTTCGGAATCGGACAAGTCGATATACGACCCATCATCGGCAATGGGATTGATCTTCACCGACCCCGCGCCATAGGAATCGGCCAAATACCCGCCGAGCGCCAAATAGCCGCATTCCGCCAAATTGCGTCCAACGTAGTCACGCACCATGCGCGTGTATTTGTCGGGCGAAGCCTGAATCGCGGTCATGTCAACAGTATCACCCGACGAACCAACGCGCTTCACGGCAAGCACGATTTCCTCATGCGACTTCGTCGAAACCAGGTTGTCGTATTCTTTGCCGTCATCGTCTTTTTGGAAGGTGTATACGACTTCAGTGTTCGGCTCGAGGTTCTGCCCGATAACCACGTATTCCTTCAGCTGATCTTCATTTTCGGGATCGACGAACGTACCATCGCCCGCAACGAACACGAGCCGCAGCGCACCAGCGCCGTAACGGTCGTAGCGATTGGTATCGAGCCCAGTGTAGCCGGCGTTGCCTGCGTTCATGCCGACGTAGTTTTTCACGTACCAGGTATATTTGTCGGGCGATTGCTTGATTTGCACCGCCTCAGCGGCTTGCTGCGATGCCGAAGGCGCACCCGCATCGCCGGCGAAGCCAGCCGCAGACCCCGCGCCATCCGAGCATCCGGCGAGCGCCACAGCCGCGGCAAACGCCACCGCGCATGCCGTCATGCTCATTGGTTTCATCATTTTCAAATCCTTCCCTTGATTAGTCGCTTAAACAGCCGACTGCTCTTTCACATCGCCCAAAGGCTTTACGTGACATTCCTCTTCGGTCGCGCTCGCGCGCTGCGCATCCAGTTGCGAAGCCTCAAACGCTGCATTCGCATACGTCCATGTCGCAGGACCAAGCCACAACTCGCACGTAAGCCCCATGCCCGACGCATTCATCGCCCGAGCAAGCAGCATCCCCGCATCGGCAGCGCGCAGCGCACACCGCTCGGAAACCGCATGCACTGAAGCTGCGCAAATCTCCTTCGCATCATTCGAACCCGGAGCTTGACCGCACGCGCGAACGCGGGCGAGATCCGCGAAAAGCTTCGACAGGAGCCCCTCGGCAGCAAGCCCGAGCGCCGCATGCGCATCGCAAAATGCACGCGCGTCTTCCGCGAACGACGCGTCGATAAGCCCCGCAAATACCGTTACGTCCCCCTGCTCGATTGCACATCGCAACGCGCGAGCCGACATGCTCGCACCTGCTTGGGCATCGCATGCCTCGCGGGCGGCCTGCTCGCATCGCACAAGCTTGCGCAACACGTCGCGCGCTCCTTCGCAAGACGCGAGTTCGTCGCGAACCTCATCAAGCGTCTTGCCCTGCCTGCGCCCCTGCGCCAGTAAGAAGAGCTTCGCCACATCGGGAACCTCATACACGCGCCAACCCCACGTGGTATTGCGCGGCTTCACGATGCCGAGCCCGCCCGCACCTTCATAGCACGCACGTTGAATGTCGCGGCGCGGCAACCCAACCAGTGCTTCCACCTGGGAAATCTTCCAGCCGTCTGCCACTTCGTCGCGCATTCCCTGCCCTCCTTTCTTCCAGCTAACCTGTTCAACGTTTGAACAGCAACACCCCATTTGTCCAACGGTGTTTTTCTTTTCGCTCGTCATGTCGCACCCTTTCTTACGACCAAGACAAGGTCATCGGTGCCTTGTCGTAAGAGGGCATGTAAATTTTGCGAGGGCGGCATACCGGCGCTTCGCTTTCAAATTGCACGCGGGAGCCAAGACATTTCGCCTATACTTGTGCGCCGGAAAAGAAGAGCGCGATCACGCGCCACAACAGGAAGATTCTTATGCTGAAACTACATGTGCTCGCAAGCGGCAGCAAAGGCAATGCCGCCATCGTCGAAAACGCCGCGACGGGCGCGGGCGTGCTTATTGACTGTGGAATTTGCAAGCGCGATTTCCTCGAACGCTGCGACGAAGCGGGCTTCGACCCCACGCGGCTCGAGGCCGTGTTCATCACCCATGAACACGGGGACCACACCAAAGGGCTGGGCGTGGTGCTGCGTGGCCTGGCGAAACTCGGTTGCGCGCCAATGGTATACGTGAATCGTGCGTGCGTCGACAACAGCTCAACGCTGCAGAAGATTGCGGGCGATTTCGAAATGGCGCCGCTTGGCACAGCACTTACGCTTTCCCAAGACGAAAATGCGAGCGAGGGCCGCAATGAGGCTTCCGTCTGCGATGAGCGCGTCGTGTGCGCCGCCGGCTTACGCGTGCTCCCCTTCGCCACCAGCCACGACGCCGCCGCTTCATTCGGCTTTCGCGTCGAGTCGCCCGACGGCGACGCGCTGGGATACATAACCGATTCGGGCATCGTGACGAGCGCCGCGCACGCGGCTTTGCGCGACGTGCGCATTTTGGCGCTCGAGAGCAATCATGACGAGCGCATGCTGAAAAACGGCGATTACCCTTACATTATTAAGAAGCGAATCGCCTCAGAGCTCGGCCACCTCTCAAACCCGCAGGCCACCGAAGAGCTCGCAACCCTCATCACCGAATCGCGCGCAGCCGGCCTTCGCACACCCGAAACCGTCGTCGCCATGCACATCTCGCAAAACAATAACGACTACGACCTTCCACGGGCGGCGCTCGAAGAGGGCCTCGCCATCGCCGGCGGCAACGCGCGCATTCTTTGCGGCTGCCAGGGCCGCCTCACGAGCGTGAAATAACTACGGGTCCCACGCGTCGACCGCGCCAGTCGCTCGTTTTCGACCGCAACAGCTCCCGAAAACACAAAAAGGCCCGCTCTTGCGAGCGGGCCTTGCAATTGCGTATCGCGCGACGCCTTTCGGCGAGCTGGAGTGGGCCTTAAAGCCTAGTCCTCCTGCTCCAGGGCAGCGATGACCTCGTCAGTCATATCCATGGAGTGGTACACGTTCTGGAGGTCTTCGAGCTCCTCGAGCTTGTCGACCAGGCGCATAACCTTCGCGGCGTCCTTCGGGTCAACCTCAGTCGGAGTGGTCGGGATCATCGTGAGCTCGGCGCCCTTCACTTCGATGTCCTGAGCCTCGAGAGCATTCTTAACAGCCATGAGGTCATTCGGAGCGGTGTAGACGATCCACTCGTCACCGGCGTCTTCGTAATCGGATCCGCCAGCTTCGGCGACAGCGAGCATGAACTCGTCCTCGTCAACAGCGTTCTGCTTATCGGCGACCTTCTTCTCGGTGGAAGGAATGATCTTCTCGACCATGATCTGGCCCTTGCGCTCGAACTGGAAGCCGACGCAGCCGGGGGTGCCCAGCGAGCCGTTGGCATGACGGAACGCAGCTCCAACATCGGCAGCGGTGCGGTTGCGGTTGTCGGTCAGGGCCTCGCAGTAAATAGCGACGCCAGCCGGGCCGTAGCCTTCGTAGGTGAGCGTTTCGTAGTTGGCGGCATCTTTGCCGGTGCCGAACGCCTTATCGATAGCCGTCTTGATTTTGTCCTTAGGCAGCGAGTAGCCCTTGGCCTTTTCAATAGCAGCCGCCAAAGAGGCGTTGTTGTCGGGGTTGGGGTCGCCACCCTCTTTCGCCGCCACGGTAATGTTACGGGAAAGCTTGCTGAACAGGGCCGAACGCTTGGCGTCCTGGGCAGCTTTGCGGTGCTTCGTGGTTGCCCACTTAGAGTGACCTGACATGATCGCCTCTTTCTTGCTATCAAGAGGCGCGACGCGCCTCGGGGAAAATACCGACGCGATAGTTTAGCGCACTCCATGCGTGCGCACAAGAAAACCGCAGGTATTTGCGACGAACCTGCATAAAAACGCCTTAGAGCACGATGGCCCGCGCACACAAAGGTGGCATTTCGCACTCACCAGGGCAACGATGCGCGGCCCCGAAGCAACGATACGCACCACCGGAGCGGCGGTTTGCATTCGGCCGGACGAAAGCACTCGCGCCGAATCGACCCAGGCAAACAGCAATTCCGCGGCAGAAAACGCCGCCATGGGGCCCCACTGCAGCGTTTTCTTCCCTGGCTGGCGGAAAACGCGACTATGGGGCCTCTCGAAGCATATCGAAGTCGCAGAAAAAGCTCGAAAAGGAGCGGCGAAGCGCCAAAAGCGACAGAAAAGCCCCCAATGGGGCCCCGAATGCCATACTGGGCCCATGCAGCGAGGCCCCCTATCGGCGTTTTCTGCCATCCTGCGAGCAAAACCGTGCAACCGCCGCTTCCCCGCAAAGAAAAAACCTGCTAAACGCTACGAGCATTTAGCAGGTATCCGCTCCGACGCGTTGAACCCGTTACGTACCCAGCACGTTTATTGGGCTCGAAAGGAATCGCGAGCACAGTCAACCGTCGCTTGCGAATCCATCCTCGATCGCACCTCCAAAACACCGCTCCGACATGGCATTACGGCTTTTTCATTAAACCGCAAAGCCCTTGCTGGGCCACCCCTTTCCCCTGGACAATGGACACATGGGGAGACCGGATGGTGGCCGTTCAGGGGGATCGACCATGCACGCTTCCTGGTCTCCAAACAATAAGAAGGGGGAGAAATGTCCCGACTCGTTCACAGCGGAACAGGCGGAACCGCACTCTCGAAGGGAATCAATCGTCGCTCGTTTCTGAAGCTGAGCGGCTCAGTTGCCGCTGCCGCAGCAATTCCGCAGGTGCTCACCGCTTGCTCGCCGTCTGGCAAAGACGATTCCAAGAAATCCGAAAACGCCGTTGGCACCGCACAGCCCGAATACGACAAAATCGGCCGTTGCACATGCGCACCAAACTGCGTCGGCAGCTGCGGCATCAACGCGTTCGTCAAAGACGACACCATCATCAAGGTTGAGCCTGCCGATTTCCCCGATACGAGCTACAACCGCATTTGCCTGTGCGGCATCTCCAATGCCATGCAGCGCGTCTACTCGCCCGATAGGGTGAAATATCCTATGAAGCGCGTCGAGGGCACCGAGCGCGGCGCCGGCGAGTGGGAGCGCATCAGCTGGGAAGAGGCCATCGACCTCATCCACGAAAAAATGACCACCAACATCGAGAAATACGGTTCCACGTCCAACTCCTGGATCACCATGGTCGGCAACTACGGCATTGTGCCGCAGTGTTTCTCGGCCATGATGGCGAACACCTACGACGGTACCCAGTGGACGAACTTTGGCATCATGGGCGACCTCGGCTGCAACATGGGCTGGATCCCGACCATGGGCATTCAGCAAGACGCCGCCGACTGGAAAGACATGCTCGGCTCAAAGTCGATCATCATGTTCGGCTGCAACTACGCTGAAACCAACAAGCAGGAAATGCACTTCGTCTTCGACGCCCAGGAAGCGGGCGCAAAGGTCATCGTCGTCGACCCGCGCTGCTCGCGCACGGCCGCCAAGGCCGACTGGTGGATTCCCATTCGCCCCGGCACCGACGCCGCACTCATGCTCGGCATGATGAAGTGGATCATCGATAACGACAAAATCGACAAGGACTACATCCGCTCCACCACCAACGGCGCGTTCTTGGTTGACAAATCGACCAAGAAACTCGTCATGAGCAATGGCAAATACCTCGTGTGGGATGAGAAGGCGAACAAGGCCGTCGAAGTCGCCGCGCTCGACGATTCCCTCAAACCCATCTACCCCTCCGTCACCGTTTCCGGCGACGTTCCCAAGGAATGTGAAGTTCCCGAAACCGCAGCAATCACGGGCACCTATACCGTGAAAGTCGATGGCGCCGACATCGAGGTTTCCCCCGCGTTCCAATCCATCGTCGATTCCGTGCAGGATTACACGCCCGAATACGCGAGCTCGATTTGCGAAGTTCCCGCCGACGACATCGTGAAGCTGGCGAAGATCTATGCGGAAGAGACGCCCTCGAAAATCCAAATCAGCCAGGGCACGAACCGTTACTGGAACGGACATTTGCCCACCCGCGCCGCCATTCAAATGGCCGCGATTACCGGCAATGTCGGCAAGCAGTACGCCAACGTGAACTGGGCGGGCGGCGGCCTTATGCGCATCCTGTTCTCGGTAACGGGCACCTCGCCCTACGAGGGCCACAAGGCGACCCCGCAGCCTGGCACGCAGTGGATGAGCCTTGTCGCGAAGCAGGAACCCTATCCCATCAAACTCATCTGGTTCAACAACTACGGTTGGGGCACGCAAAGCCCCGAGGGCAATAAGCTCCTCCACGAGACGCTGCCTCAGCTCGACTTCGTCATCACGTCCGAGCAAATCATGAACTCCGGCGCCGAACTGAGCGACCTCGTTTTGCCGATTTCCTCTTACTACGAAGAGCCCTTCGAGGTCATTACCTCGTGGTCGAACTTCTATGTGCAGGCTCGCAAGCAGGTCATTTCCCAGATGTACGAGTCGAAGACCGACTTCCAGGTCGGCCAGATGCTTGCCGAGAAATTCGGCATCCTCGATAAGACTGACTGGAAATACGACATCGAGGAATGGCACCGCAAGTTCACCATCGAAGGCAACATCGCGCCCGAATTCAACACCATCGACTTCGACGAGCTGAAAGAGAAGCAGGTCGTTCGCGCCAACTTCCCTGACCCGTACATTCCGTTCACGAGCAAGCGTTTCATGACACCGTCGGGCAAGCTCGAGATTTACACCGAGTCGCTCATCGAATTCGGCGAGGAAGTCGCCGTGCACTACGAGCCCATCGAGTCGAACCGCACCGAGAAGGCGGCAACCTACCCGCTCACCTTCATGAACGCCCGCACCGTGTTCACCACCCATGGTCAGCACGTAAACCTGCCGTGGATTCGCGAGGTCGTCTCTGAGCCATGGATCGAGATTTCCACGAAAGACGCCGGCGATCGCGGCATCGAGAGCGGAGATGTGGTCCGCATCTTCAACGACCGCGGCGAGTACAAAGTGAAAGCCCTGGTCACGGAAGAAATCAAGCCTGGCTGCGTCAACCAACGCCAGGGTTGGTGGCCGAAGGACTTCGTCGATAGCACCCACTATCGCGACCTGCTCCAAATGGATTTGAACCCCGCGCAAGACGCGATTTTCGAAACGAACTTCGCGCCCTATGACAACCTTGTTCAAATCGAGAAGGCTTAAGGAGGCCTCCGATGACCAAATATGCATTCGCCATTAACCTGCATCGCTGCATTGGATGCCGTACCTGCACCGTGAGCTGCAAAATGGAAAACCACGTCGCCGATGGCATTTGCCGCATTCCCGTGTACAACGACGCGGGCGAAACCGACGCCTCGCTCGACGCCCCTTCGGGAACCTATCCAAACGTCACGTTCCTTTGGCGCCCCACCCCATGCCAGCACTGCGACAACGCGCCCTGCGTTGAAGCATGTCCGACGGGCGCCTCGTCGAAACGCGAGGACGGCGTTGTCGTGGTGGACAAGGAAGCGTGCATCGGCTGCGAGAAGTGCGCCGAAGCATGCCCCTACCACGCGCGCAGTCTTGACGTTGAAGCGCAGGTCATCGACAAGTGCGAGATGTGTATCCACCGTCTTTCGAACGGCGAAGAAAAAACCATGTGCCAGCTGTGCTGCCCCAACCGCGCAATCGTCGTGGGCGATCTGGACGACCCGAACTCTGAAATCTCGAAGATAGTCGCAGAGCATGAGTGCGAGCAGCTGCTCGCTGACCAAGGCACGGGCCCCAACGTCTACTACTGGCGCTCGGTTAGCTAGCACCACCCACCGCGGGGAGCGGGCGGCCTCCCATCCCGCTCCCCGCGCGGCGGCAGCGTTGCCCGAAGAGACGGCGAGCTATCAGGCCGCAAGCCGCGATCGGAAGGCGTTGTTTTCGACTTGCCCGGCGCCCAACACGCAGCCGATGCCGGCGCCGCCGTTTTTCGATTCCATACAGAAAGGACCGCTATGTCGAACATGGAAGAACAAGCCCGAGAAGCTCGCGCGGAAGCGGCTCTCACAGCGCTTATCTCGCGGTGCCTTCTGCGCCCCTCTCTCGAATTCGCCGAAGAGGTGCAGCGTGGTGAAGTCGCCGACGCATTCGGCGAAATGCTGCGCGACTGCCCCGACGAAAAGGTTGTCGCGGCGCTTGGCGAGCTGCGCGCATTCTGTGAAGAAGCCGCCGGCAGCGCCCCCAACGACGCGCGCCTTATGCTCGAAACCGATTTCAACCGGCTTTTCGTGGGCCCTGGTACATTGCTCGCCGTGCCTTACGAGTCGTTCTACAAAACGATGAAGGACGAAAATGGGCGCGGCCACCTGCGCGGCCCTTCGGAGCAGCAAGTCGCGGCGTGCTATGCATTGAACGGCTTCAAAATGCCCGACCATTTCATCGACTTCGCCGACAACATCGCCATTGAGCTGGAATTTCTCGGCGTCATGGCCGATAAAGAGGCCGACGCCTTCCTCGCAGGAAACGAGGAAGAAGCCGCAGCCATTCGCAATGCGGCCGAGGCGTTCCGCGAAAAACACCCTATGAGCTGGATTGGCGAGTTCGCACACGACGTTCGCTCGGGCGCCCGCAGGGCTTTCTACCCAGCAATCGTCACCATCGCGGAACAGACGATTCTGCGCAGCTAAAAGGCCCGACGAGCCTTCCCTGCGAAATTCGCACGGCCGAAAGCGTCACACAAAACGCTATACGCAATCACGAGAGATGGGCGGCGCCGATATGAGCGCCGCCTCGAATTTCGAGAGGGCGTCAATCACGTCGTGCGCCTCGAAAAGCCGCGCGTTCGTGCACCCGGCGTTGTCGACGAGCCGCACGATGCCCGCGTCGGCAAGACGCCTGAACGCGTCGTTGACCGCACTGAACTGCTTGCCCGTCAGGCGGCATGCGGCTTCCACCGTGAGCAGGGGGTATCCCGGAAGCAACTCGAGAATGCGCTGCGTCGCAGAGCCTTCGCTCACTTTCCCCAACTTTTCGCGCCACACCGCATTCAGCTTCCCGAAAATTGTGAGATAGTCATCTTTGACCTGCCATGCGGCAGAGATGCTCTCCGCGCAAAAATCGATCCAGTTATTGATCGCGAACGGCATTTCGTCGCTTTCGATGGCCTTCTTCTGCGCATACGGCAACAGGCTTTTTGCGTGGTAGCGCGTGTCGATCGCGGGCAGCAGCGCGATGGCCGGAATGGAGCCGCTCGTGATGTTTCTCGCACGAAGAAGCGCGTGGCACATCGCGCGGCCAGTGCGGTCCATCGAGCGCTTGAACGGCTTGATGCTTTCGAACTGGAAATGCATGTAGCCCGTTTGGGCAAGCGGCGAAAAGCGCGGCGTGTTGATGAATTCGCACAGGTCTTCGATATACGGCAGCACCTCGTCGGCGCCGGGAGGAGCGAATGATTCCCGAGGGTCGGCCTTGTCGCCGTCGAAATCGCACGAGCGGAAACGCAGCCCCGTTTCGCTGGCGGGCTTGTTGTACAGGCATCGAGAATGCACTTCGAGGATAAACTCCGGCGTGAAGCGGTGCCCCAGCGTGACAGTTTCCTGAATCCAACGCAGGGTTTCGAGATAGTAGAACGCCTCGACCGAGGCCGATTTTGTACAGAAATTGCTTTCGCTGAAAGGGTGCGCAAAGTAATCCAAGTTTTTGCCCGCGAAAAGCGATTCGATGACGAGCAGCTCGTAGGCATCGGGCGCGAGGCCGTCGATGCGCACGGTCGCCGTTGCCTCAAGGCGCGAAATCGCATGGGCAATCGCGAGCCCCGATTCAGAATGTGAAAGCTCCTGGTCAATGAGCAGCAGTTTGCGCTCGGCCTCGAATGCGTCGGCGGCAGTTTTCCCCGACAAGAAAAATTGCTGGCTTTTCAGCATCTTCGGAGTGAACATGGCAACCCCTCCCAAAATCCCCATGTTTCATGCCGTCTTCAATAGTAGCCGTCTAATCTGGGAAAAGATACTTTTGCGGGTTTTTCAAAATTCCGCAATGAAGGAGGCGGCAGCAGCGCGAGCAGCTCCGAACGTCGGAAGAAACGAGTCAAACAGCAATTCCGCGGCAGAAAACGCCTCTATGGGGCCTCACTGCAGCGTTTTCTTCCCTGGCTGCCAGAAAACGCGACTATGGGGCCTCTCGGGGCGCCCCGGAGTCACAGGAAAAGCTCGAAAAAGAGCGGAGAAGCGCGAAAAGCGGCAGGAAAGCCGCCAATAGGGCCTCGAACGCCACGCTGAAGCCATGCAGCGAGGCCCCCTAGCGGCGTTTCCTGCCATCCCGCGAGCAAAACCGTGCAACTACCGCTTTCCCGCAAAGAAAAACCTGCTAAACGCTACGAGCATTTAGCAGGTTTCGACCCGAATCGGCCTAGAACAGCTTCGTCACTTCCAGCGGCTGCTTTGCAGCACGGATGATGTCCTCGTTGCCGAACACGCACACGTTGCCCTGATCGGCAACCTTGCGCAGCACTGGCGCGCAAGCGCGAATGGCCGCGGGCGTCGCTGCAAGCTTTTCGTCGCGCAGCTTTTCACGCCAATCGGCCGCGCGGCCGCACAGGAAGGCACCGTCTTCGCGGCGGGCAATGGCGCGCGGCTTGGCCGGCGCGTCGTGCGCGGCGACCGTAGCCACGATGTAGCCCTCCATCTCGGCCTCATCGGGCTCGAACGCGGCCAGCCAATCGGCGGCCGCATCGAAACGCGCGAGCGTACCATCGACGCCCGGGTCGCGATACGAATAGAAGCGTGCGAAGCCTTCTTCCCCGCGACGGAAGCCGACGCCATAGGCGCCGCCCTTCACACGTACCTCGTTCCACAAGTAGTCGAAGGAAAGCGCGTTCGCGATAACCGACCACAGCCCCGAGTGCTCAACCACGTCAAGCGTGGGCGCGCCCTTGGCCGAATAGCTCACATCGCACGGCACGATGAACGCCTCGTTGCGCGGCGCAGGCTTGGGAATCGCCAGCTCACAGCCGCAATCGCCCCCGAACACTTCGCCCGCCGCAGCGCGTTCGTCGCGCGCCAGGCCCATATCACCCGCTGCGGCCCAGAAGGCGTCGCATTCCTCGGCCGAACCCGTAAAGCTCGCGAGCGCCGGCCCGCCAAACACGGTCGCGCGCACCTCTTCGAGCTTCGCCGCCAGCGCATCGAAGCGCTCGTCGTAGTTGTCGATGAGGTCTTTCAGGAACAGATAGAAGTCGACGCCCGCGAGCTTCTGGCGCAACACGCCCGCGCGGAAATACGAAGCCGACAGGCGGTTCGTCGCGCTCGTGTGGCCCTCATTCGCAAACGTCTGCTCCATGCCAATGCGGCGCTGCACGAGCACATCGAGGATCTTCTGCTTCGCGTCGAATTTCGTGGTCTCCCACACCTCGCGCGGAATTGCCGAAAGCTGCGCCGCCTCTTCCGCAAGAGCGCTCGCCGAAAGCGTCACGCGCAGCGACACCTTGTCGGGGTCGCTCGCCGAAACGTACGTATCGGGGAAGAATCGCATCGAGCCTAAGTGCTGGCGCATGAATACATCCAGCTCAGCGGCGGTGCGCTTCGCCGTGTCGAGCTTATTGAGCAACATGCACAACACCGTGACATAGGGCACGTCGTCGAAGGCTACGGCATTCGCGTCGAAATACAGGTACAGGTAGTTGATGTGGCGGCTGGGCAGCTCGTGGCGCAGGCACGGCAGCGGGCACGCCGCATCGAGCACGGCGGCCGGGTCGGGCTTCGCCGCGCCAATATCGGAAGTGCCCAAGCGCGGCAGAGTCGCAAGCGCCTCGGGCGCGTCGGGCGCTTCTTGCATGGCGCGCAGCTCGGCCACGTCATCGCGAATCACCTGCTTGGCCGCCTCATCGAGACCCGCAAGCTTCTCGGCGAGTTCGCGCTCTTCCTCGCTGTCGTCCTCGGCCTCGACGGGCTTCACTTCGAGCAGCGCCTTGTGGTTCGACTTCACGATGAGCGACTCCAGCACGTCTTCGAAATAGCGGCCGTCAAGCCCCTCACGCATATGGGCGAGCGCGTCTTCGTAGCGCAGGTATGTGGTCGCGAGCGCGTCGTCGTAGAGCCAGCCGGAAAGCGCGTTCATCGCGAGCACCACGCCATCGGCCATGCCGCGGTCGCGTTCGCGCAGCTCAAACGACAGCTGAGCGAGCGACGCCTCCAGCAGGTCGCGCGGAATTCCGTCGGCCACCAGACGAGCCGCTTCGCCCTCGACGATTTCCATAAAACGCCGCTTCGCACCCGGCTTGGCACCCTTCAGCTCGAACAGCGCCACGGGCATGGCCTGCGAATCCATGAGAAACGCCGTCGCGTCGCCGCCGATGCCCGCATCGAGCACCGCGCGCTTGATAGGCGATTCGTTGCCGCCCATCAGGACGTCCATGAGCACGTCGGCCGCAAGCACGCGCTCGAAATCGCGCACGTCGCCAATCGCGTAGCCCAGACCCACGCACGCGTTCTCGGGAGCGGTCGCCATGGGGACCACCGCGTCGAGCGACACGCTAGGCTTGCACTCGCCCATCGGGTTTGGCTCAGCGGGCGTGCGCGGCGCGCAATCGGCGGCCGAAAGGTAGCGACGGTCGAGGAATCGCAGCATACGCTCGGCGTCGATGTCGCCGTAGAGCACGATATAGGAATTGTCCAGGCGATAGTGGCGCGCATGTGTATCGAGATAGCCCTCGTAGGTGAGCTGCGGAATGGCGCGCGGATGGCCGCCCGATTCGAAGGCGTAGCACGTGCCGGGGAACAGCTCGGTGTTCATGCCGCGGTACAGCACGCTTTCGGGGTCGGACAGCGCGCCCTTCATCTCGTTGAACACCACGCCGTTGTAGCGCAGGCGCTCGGGCGTGCCCGCCTCGGAGTTCGCGTCGTCGAGCTCGTAATGCCAGCCCTCCTGCTCAAACACCGCGCGCTTGCGGTAGATCGCCGGGTGCAGCACGGCGTCCATGTACACGTCGGCCAGGTTCTCGAGGTCTTGGTCGTTGGTGCTGGCCACGGGGTACATGGTTTTATCGGGGAACGTGAGCGCGTTGAGAAACGTCTGCATCGAGGTTTTCAGCAGATTGACGAACGGCTCTTTCACCGGGAATTTGTCGGAACCGCACAGCACGGAATGCTCCAGAATGTGGAACACGCCCGTGTCGTCGACCGGCGGAGTTTTGAACGAGATGGAGAACGCCTTGTTCTCGTCGGCATTGTGCAGAAACAGCAGGCGGGCGCCGCTTTTTCCGTGGCGCATCACGATGGCGTCGCCGTCGATTTCGCACAACGGCTCGACCGACTCCACCGCGAAGCCGTTTACCGCAGCGACCTCTTCCACCAGCGATTCATCAAAAAACAGGGCACGGGCGCCCTGGGACTGTTCGGCCATGAAGCATCCTTTCAAGCAAGCGTTGCGCACATGCGCAACGCATCGCGACGTGCGCCCGCGAGACCGGCCGAAACCTGTTAAATGCTCGTAGCGTTTAACAGGTCCACGATTGAAGGCCACTTGGCGGAAAAGCCAGCTCAGGAGGCCGTCTCGCGCGCACGCGCGTTATAGCAACGATCGCGAGTTTAGCACAAGGCAACACGCGGGAAAGTTACCCAGCGCTTTGAAAGGAAATCGAAAACGAATCGGCAAGAAAGCAGCACAGGGCAATGCGGAAAGAAACGGCACGCGGAAAGCTTGCGAGTCGCAGAAACGCCATTGAATGCGCAAGGGAGCCGCACGCCATACGAAAGCGCCGCCCGACAAGAGGCCAGCCCGCAAATCATGCGACGCTCCATCAGAATCCCACACCTCGCCGCCACACCGCTATTCGAACAAGCACGCCTCAATCACGTTTTTGCCGCGCAGGGTCGCAAGCCACTCAGACGGAATCGCCTCGCGACCATACAGAATGCCCGCTAAGCCGCCCGCGACGCATGCGGTGGTGTCGGTATCGTCGCCCAAATTCACTGCAGCGAGCACGCATTCCTTATAGCTTTCCGTATGCTCCAAGCACCAAATCGCAGCGTTATAGGTGTCCCACACATAGCCGCTGCTCCCGCCGGGACCACCAGCCGACTCACCCGCAGGCGTGCCCTCGCGCATCAAGCGCACGGCGTAACGAATCATTTTCTCGCACGCGTCCATGCAGGCGTCGGTCGCGTGCGTGATGGCGCTCACCGCGCGCACCTCGGCACTCGTGCAATCCATGAAAACCATGGGCAAGCAGCGCATGAGCGACCCGTTGCCCTTGTCCCACTCGCCCGTGCCGCCGCGGCCCGTCGCCAGCGCCTTGCGCGTGGCGTTGCCGTAGTCGAAGGCCACGCCGTCCGCCGTGTACGCCCCATCGTTGATCCATGCGCGGAACCGTCGCAGAATGTCATCGCAATCGACGTGCCCCAATTCGCGATAGCTGTCGCACAGCGCGAGCGCCATACTCGTGTCATCGCTCCACGTACCGGCGAGTTGGTTGTGGCTGCCGCCGCCCACCATGTCGACGCACTCAAAGCTTCCGCGCGGCTTGAACTCGAAAGGCACGCCCAAAGCGTCGCCCACCGCCATGCCATACACGCAATCGCGCAGCGTTCGATTTAGTTTCATAGTACCGGCCTCCTCGCATCCAATGCACGGCATATGGCGCTTTCGTCGCAAAACAGGCCCGCTGTGCATCTGGAGTTCTTAGCTTCGCTTCAAATTATGGCAAAAAACGCGACGGTTAGGCCGCTTATCGGCGAGGGGACGCGAGGCTTTTCGACATATTACCCCAGCTCATTCCCATACCCTTCTTGGGCGCCCCTCCCCCTTTTGGCTCAGGAACAGAAATGGCTCGCAACCTCATGGTTGCGAGCCATCCGTTTAACCTGGAAAGAACTCTGTCAATTCCGTATCGCCAAGCATCAATTCGGGCCAAGGTGACGAACGTCGAATCGAATGAATCCCCAGAGCATCTAGAAAATCAGACGACAACGAAGCGCCTCCAGCTTCCGAAAGAATGCACCAGGCGGCCCGAAAGCTCAGTGCAATCGGAAGCAAGCAGGCCGTCGTCCGTTAAGCCAATAGCACTACTCGGTTCGCGGAAGCTTCTTGGAATTGCGGGCAGCAAGCACAACGCACACAGCAATAGCAACATCGCATGCAGCGCAGAACAGCCATACGGAGTTGTAGCCGCCTGTTGCTTGGTAGATGCTCGTAAGAATAGGCACGCCCATGCAGCCAAGAGCATAACCAATCGCCGGCACCAGCGAATAAATCTTCGCGTAATCCTTGTTGCCGAACAAAAATGCAGTCAGCATCGCGATACCCGTTCCGTAGCAGGCATACATCGTGTCGTTGAGACCCGCGCCGATAAACGCCAGAGCAGGAACGCTCGCACCCACGGTCAAGCAGACGAAAGAAAGAATCGTAACGACGCACCACAAAATGACGCCCTTGTCCGCACCGAATTTATCGCATGTGATACCGATAAGGGGATTCCACGCGATATCGCAAATCATCGCAACCGACACCATGAAACCCCCCGTTGCGGCACCGAAGCCAACAGATTCAGAGAAGCTCGTGAACAGCTGGTTGGTAACCGTGGTCATCGTGATCAGAGTCATGGCGACAAGAAGCAAGATGAATGCCGGCGATTTCACAGCATCGCGAAATGCAACGCCATCTGTGGGGTCTTCAACATGCACGCCCTCTTGAACCTTGTCGTAGCCATACGGGAGCAGGCCCTTGATTTCGGGCTTCAAGCGAATAATGAAAAGAGAAGAACCGCACATGAGGACAAAACTCGCAACGCCGAGAACCACATAGCCCGTTCGCCAGCCCGAAGTAGCGATGATGTTGGAAATAACAGGACTCATAATGGCATTGACGAGCGAACCAATGCCCCATGCCATGCCGATGGCGAAACCTGTTTTTTTCGCAAACCAATTCTCAAGCACGATCGCAACGCCGATAGACGTATTGAACCCCATGCAAAAGCCGATAATCGCGCCCGAGATATACCACATATACAAATCGCCGTACAAAGACATCGCCACTGCCGCGACAGCCTCAATCGCACAGATGATGGTCATGTGCACAGGAATGTTCATCTTCGGTATAAGACGCCCTGCAATTGGGAAACTAATAGCTTGTCCAATGCACACAAGCGTCATGTAAAAGCCTAGGTCAGATTCTGCGAATCCTAAGTCTTCGCAAATCGGAACATAAAAATTGCCGGCAACGATAGTCAGAAAGCCAATAGAGCCCGAAACCCACATCGCACAGCCCAGAACAACGAGCCACGGGTAGTATTTCTGCATCGTAGATTGCTTGGATTGATTCATAGGAATCACCTGCCTTGTATCGCAAACGACCGCCCCGCGGTCGCCCGCTTTCCCCTAATATGGAGAAAGGCACCTGGAAAGCGCCTTTCTCGCAAGAAATTATTCGTTTGAAATGACCGTACCAGTCTCGCCGCGCAGGCCCGCAGCCGCGCACTCCAGCGACGTGATGAGCGCACGTCCTTGCGGATATTTCGCAACGTAATCGAGGCACGCCTCAACCTTGGGCAGCATAGACCCGGGCGCGAACTGGCCCTGTTCGATGTATTCATGCGCCTCGGCGGGCGTCATGTGGTCGAGCGCCTTCTGGTCGGGCTTGCCGAAGTTCACGCACACCTTCTCGACTGCGGTAAGGATCACCAGCATATCGGCCTTAAAACCAGCTGCCAGCATAGAGGCGGAGCGGTCTTTATCAATGACCGCCGCCACGCCCTCGTAGGCATCGTTTGCCTCAAACACCGGCACTCCGCCACCGCCCGTGGAAACCACGATATATCCTGCATCCATAAGGTCTTTCACCGCGTCGAACTCGACGATGCGCTGCGGAACGGGACTTGCCACCACGCGTCGCCAGCCGCGGCCGGCGTCTTCCCTCACCGTGCAGCCGGTGGCTCGGGCGAATTCCCCCGCCTCGTCCTCGGTCATGAACGCGCCCACGGGCTTGGTGGGGTTTTGGAACGCGGGGTCGCCGGGGTCGACGACGGTCTGGGTAATGACGTTGACGGCTGAGCGCATGATGCCGCGATGCTTCAGCTCGCCCAAAATAGCCTGAGTTAGGTGATAGCCGATGTAGCCCTGGCTCATAGCGCCACACTCGGGAAATGGCATTGCCGGAACTTTGGCCGACGGGTCTTTGCTGGCCACGTCGAACGCATTATTGATCATGCCCACCTGGGGGCCATTGCCGTGGGTCACTACGACGTTCACGCCGTCGTTCACCATGTCGACGATGTGGCTGGCGGTGTTTTTCACCAATTCAAGCTGCTCGGCGGGTGTGTTCCCCAAGGCGTTTCCGCCCAGGGCCACCACGACGCTCGGGCCCTTTCCTTTGATATAAGGCATGTCGAATACCTCCTTCGATGCGACTTTCCAGTCGAACTTCACGCACGAACCCAAGCCCCTTCTTTCGGGCGCAACGCGGGTTCTGAGTTGTTTAAAATTGGCAGGGGTCGCGGGGAATGCGACCCTTTTTTGGGAAGACCAAGCAAGAAGAGCATGCTCAAACTTGCGATGGCGCTAAGAGCTTTGGAGCCTCGCCAAGCCGACCAGGGATCACGCTTCGGCCTTCGGCTCGATCGGCGCGGGTTCGGGCTCGCCTTTGGGAACCCAGCCCAGTTTCTTCCCGAAGAGCACGGCCACGATAAAGACCACGATCGGGTACAGGTAGCAGAAGAACGCGTATCCCATGTAATCGACGCAGGCGACGCCCAAGATGGTGACCATGTAGATGGAGCACGTGTTCCACGGCACGAGCACCGAGGTGATGCCGGCCGACGAGTTCACGATGTTGCCCCACGCGGCGCGGTCGACGCCGCGGCGGTTGAACTCGTCGCGATAGACCAGCGTGGACATGGTAATCGCCGGATACTGGTCGGGGAGCAGCACGTTGAACAACGCGCCCGAGAACACGGTGGCCCCGACCAGCGACGCGAGGCTCTTCAATCTATCGACGATCGGCTCGACCATCGAGGCCATGAGTCCGCAATGCTGCATAATGCCCGCATACGCCATGACCAGCAAGATGATGGAGATAGTCTCGAGCATCTCATTGATGCCGCCGGCAGACAGCAGAGTGTCGATGAGCTGGGCACCCGTGTCCGACTCGGCGCCGGCCACCATGGAATCGATGAGCACCGAGGGGTCGATGCCCTGGTAGAAAACGGCCTCGACGGCGCCGAGCGCGATGCCCACGAGGAATGAGGGGATGGCGGGAACCTGGAAAGCCACGCATGCGACCATCACCACCAGCGGGATGAGCGTCACGGGGCCGATGTTGTAAGCGTCTTGCAGGCCGGCCAGAATCGCCGAGGTGGACGATTCGACATCGCCGGACACATCCAAGCCAAAGCCAATAACGGCATAGATGCCCGCGCATGCCAGGCACACGATGATAACGAGCGGGAGGAACCGCTTGCATAGCGCGAACACGTCGACGTCGGCGATGGCTGCGGCCAAATTCGGGCCATCGACCAAAGGCGAGACGATCTCGCTCACATACGCCGCCGCGATGATTGCGCCGGCCGCCATGCCCAAGGGGACGCCGAGCGCGGCGGCGATGCCGATGAACGCCAGGCCGATGGTGCCCGCGGCGCCCCACGAGCCCACGATTATGCCAATAACGAGCGTCGCCAAAAAGCACACCGGCAAGAACAGCTGGGGCGTGACCACCTCAAGGCCGTAGTAGATCATCGTGGGAACGGTGCCCGAGAGGATCCAGACGGCGACCATGATGCCGATGCATATAAGAATCAGGCACGCCTCCATGGAGTCGTTGATGCCCTTCTGCATGGCATCGAGGATCTCTTCCCAATCGAAGCCCAAATACAGCGCGATGAGGCCGGCGATGACGCAGCCGACGAGCATAGGGATTTGGGGGTCGGTTCCCAAGCCCACGACGCAGCCGAACATGACCACGGCGAGCAGGCCGAAGGCGAGCATTCCGTGGCGGAACTTCACCTCTTTTTTCGTTTTCGTCTTTTCAGCCACGGCAGAATACCTTTCAAACAGGAAGGGACCGCATTGGGCGGCCCCTTCCGCTCAACAATGACGAAGGCGATTACTTGCCGATCTTGGCGAGGACCGCGTTCATGCGGGCCTCGGCCGCGTCGGCGGCGGCGGCGTCCTCCTCGGTCTTCGGGCAGAGGTACGCCAAGATGGCGCGGATGGAATGCTCGCGGTTCTCAGCCTCGTCCCAGCACAGGCTGCGGTCGCCGTCCATAACCTCATCGACGACTTCCTCGCCGCGGGAGGCAGGCAGGCAATGCATGAACTTCGAGGTGGGGCTCGCATAGTTCATCATGTCCATGGTGACCTGGTACTTCGGATAGAAGACGTCCATGTAGGAGGAGCCTTCCTCTTCGTCGTCGTACAGGCCATACCAAACGTCGGTATAAATGAAATCGGCGCCCTTGATGCACTCGATATCGTCGGAGATAGTCACGGTGCCACCGGAGACTTTGCAGTTCTCCTCGGCGATGGCGACCAAGTCGATATCGGTATCAACCTGAAGGCCGCCATCGGTGACCTGATGGCCCTTGGGGCCGAACTGCACGAAATCCATGCCCATCTTAGAAGCGATGAACATCAGGGACACGCACACCTGAGTCGCGTCGCCGATGAAGGCGACTTTGCAGTCTTCGATGTTTTTGCCCTCGGGCAGATTCTCGATCATGGTAAGCAGATCGCCGAGCTCCTGCGTGGGGTGATTGTATTCAGACATGCCGTTGATAACAGGGCATGCTGCGTATTTAGCCAAATTGACGACGTCCTTATGGCGATCGACGCGCGCCATAAGGATGTCGACCAGGCTGCCCATAACGCGGCCGGAGTCTTCGATGGATTCATGGCCTCCAAGCTGAATAGTGCCGGGGCCGTAGAACTGAGCATGGCCACCGAGGTCGGTCATGGCCGTCTCGAAGGAGATGCGGGTGCGCGTGGACACCTGCTGGAAAATCATGCCGAGCGTCTTGTTCTTCAGAATCAGCGGATAGCGCCCGGCCTTCTTCACGGCCTTCATGGAGCGCGCGAGCTCGATCATATCGAGGAGCTCTTCTTTGGTGAAGTCGTTAGTGTCGATGTAGTCCTTCACTGCCATGGTTTCCTCCTTGTGAGAAACGCTTATAGCCTTGAGGCTTTTCCTCAAGCGCCCTGACAGTTCGCACTATGCATCGCGATGCCCAAGGTTTAGAAGCCCAAAGCGGGTTCAGCCGTTGCCGAAATGGGTTCAAAAAGCCTAAATCTTCGTTTAGCCACTTCATGGACCAAACATAAAAAGGAGTTCGCCAGGCGTTAACGCCTGACTAAACCCAATTAAACCTTTCTCAACTGCGTATAGAGCGCTTTCGGTATTCAAAAGACCGTATATTTGTATATGATTGCTCGAAGAAAAGCGTGGGGCAATCAAATCGAGAAGGGGTCAGATTTGGAAGCGGCGTTTTCTACCTACACCATTATCGTTATGTTCATATGCGCGGTTGCTTCAACTGCGGCTGCCGGCTCGTATGCCATAACGCGCAACCGCATGTTCATGTATGTGGCCATCGCGTTTTTCCTCTACTTCTTCGATCTGTCGTTCATCTTCCAAGCCGAATACCTCAATCATGGCACCGCCATAACCATCAACGCGCTCTATGAGATTCAAAACCCTTACATCAAAGCCATCTTGGCCTGCGGAATTTTGGAATCGCTCTGGCTCGCAATTTGCATGTACATGGGCAAGACGGGGCTCTTGCTCCAAGTGCTTCCGGGAGCAATCTTCATTACGCTTGATTTCCTCATCGCATGCGTACTTCCCGATGGCCCCATTAAGCAATGGCTGTTTTATTCAATGCGCGAAGTATTCCTCATCTGGTGCTTGGCCTATTTAACATGGCTTGCCAAATCGAAGACCACCTCCCACGCCACGCGCGCGCTCGTGAGGCGCCAAAAGCCCGTGATCTTGGCGTCGGCAGTGCTTATTTGCTGCATCATAATCGAAAATTCCCTGGTAATCTTGCTATGGCACCCTTCTCAGGAAATGATGGAAACGCTGCTTCCGATTTTTATCTCTGAACGAAATTTCTCGGAAAATATATTCGTCATTTTGCTTGCAACGATGACCGTTCGACATACCATGGAGCTCTTCCGCCTTCGACACGATGCTCCCCCTATTCCGAAAGCAAGCGACCAAGAGCGCTACATAACCGCAAATTTTGCGTTGTATTGCGATAGAAACGCCCTCACCACGCGCGAACAAGATATTCTGCGCGCGATAATCGACGGCAAAGACAACCAAAACATCGCCAGCGAAATGCATCTTGCGCTCGGCACGGTGAAAAGTCACACGCATAATATTTTCAAGAAGACGGGCACGAAAACCCGCCAGGAGCTTCTCCAACAATTCTGGAGAAGCTAGACCCAGGCCCAGCGCCCCGCCCCTTACGCCTCGAGGATCGCACGCACCTTTTCAGGGTCGACCTCGGACAGGCGCAGCAGCGGCGCGGGCTCGGCCTCAACGTCGCCGATATGCTTCTCCCACAGGTGCACGTCGTGCCACGCTCCCAGCTTCCAGCTTGCCGCGCGCAGCGTGCCCACCAGCTCAAAACCCATTTTTTCGTGCAGATGGTCGCTTTTCTCGTTCGGGCACACGACCTTGCCCACAACCGTGCGCACGCCCTGCAGCGCGAGCAGGTCGAACAGCTTGCCGTAAATCGCACGGCCGAGCCCGCGCCCGCGATGGTCGGTCGAAAAATACACCGAAAGTTCCGCCGACCACGCATACGCCGCGCGGCTGAACAGACGGCTGCCATAGGCATAACCCACCGGACGCCCATCTTCCTCGCACACGATGTAAGGATACGCTCCATCGCGCTCGAGGATGCGCTGGCGGAATTCGCCAAGCGCGGGCACCTGGGTCTCGTTGGTGACCGTGGTGGCAATATAAGGCTCGTAGATTTTCAGCAAAGCCTCGGCATCGTCGGGCGTAGCAAGGCGGAATGTATGCACGGGTTCGTTCATTTTGCGGCTTTCTATGCAGATTATAGCATATTTATGCATTCTTGAAACTGTACTGCGTTACAACCCCGTTAACAAGGGGCAAAAGACCGCATCTGGGAAAACAACGCATTGCGTGCGGAAAGGAACGCCGCACTAAAGAAGCTCGCTGCCGTACAGCGGTGCGAGCACCGACTCGCGCTTTTCCTTATATACGCATAGAGCGAAACGGCCCGATTCGCGACTCGGATCGAACACGCGCGTTTCGTTCATCAAAAACTGGCGATGTCTTTATGCATGTCAACCGAATGGTTGCAGTTCGCAGCGCTCGTTCAAGCAGTCCGCAGCCCGATGCTAGGATGCATTTCGTCGAAATACCGAGTGTGCCGCTTGCGCACCTCCGCGCCCCCGAAGGAGCCCTCATGGATATCAAAGTGATAGACGAAAACCGCTCGCCCATCGAGTGCGTGGTGTCGCTTTCCGCCGAAGAAACCGCTGTGCTCGCGCGCGGCGCCTGGATTCGCATGGCGCGCCTGCTGAAAACCGACGATGAGCATGTGCGCGAAAAGGTCGATGCTATGTTCACCCGCCGCGAAAAGGCGCAAGCCGTTGCCGGCATCGTTATGGCGAACGCCGCTCACCAGGCCTTCGACACGCTGGGCGTGACGTTTCTGCTCACGCCGCAATTCGTGGTGCCTGACGAATGGGACGAAGATCAGGCCATCTCGTTCACGACGCGCGCTTTCCCCGTGCCCGACATGGAACTTGATCTGGAATCGCCCATCGCAGTTGGCGAAGACGAGACCCCTGAAGAAGCCGCGCGCCGCGCGCTTCGCCAGCGCCTGCACGGCACCATGCCTCAGGCCCTGCTCGACGAAGCAGTGAAAGAAAGACGCGAGGAATTCCGCGGCGAGCTCGCGAGCAAAGGACAAACCTATCGCGAGTATCGCATCGAGCACGGCGTGAAGCCGGCCGAGGTCGAAGAGCGCCTCGAAGCTGAAGCGCGTAAGACGCTTGAGGAAGACATTGCGCTTGACCTGACGTTCATGCGTAAAGGTCTCGAGGCGACCGAAGACGACGAGTTCGCAGCGCTTTCCCGCTTGAAGCCCGGCAGCGAAATTGAGCTGAAGCGCGAGTTCTTGGAAACGGGCCACGCGTGCCTGCTTCGCCAAGAAGCGCGCCGAGGCGCCGCCGTGCGCTGGGCCGTCGAAAACCTGGTGCGGTAGGCTCCGCGCCCAAAAACCTGCTACCTGTTAAGTGCTCGCAGCGTTTAACAGGTTCCGAGGCCCGAGGCGGCGATATCCACTTTAAGCGCACCGTCCTACCGCCGCCCCGACCCGTAGTCACAGCACGCTCCCCAATGTGCCAAATGCTCTCAGCGTTTAGCACATTGGGACAACCTGCCGGCGTTGACGGCCGCGCAAGGTGCCCCGAGGAGACATCCCCAAAGGGCGATGCTCTAAACGCTGCGAGCATTTGGCACATTCGCACCCAGGAAACGCAAAACTGGCCTCGCATTATGCGAGGCCAGTTTCTTGTCGCGGTCCCGTGCGGTGTCTATCGCAAAAACCTGTTAAACGCTACGAGCATTTAACAGGTAGTTTTAGCGGTTGTCCCACCTGCCGTCGGCACCTACGCGGTATGAGCCAATCCATTGGTTGGTCGCCATTGCGCCCGAGCCAGTAAGGTAGTAGTCGCCGACCCAACAATCGCGCTGCATGGCGCCAGAGCCGTTAAAGTAGTAGTACACGCCATCGATCTGCTGCCAGCCGGTCGCCATCGCGCCGGAGCCCGAGAACCAATACCAAGCGCCATCGATGCTCTGCCAACCCGTGTGCATAACACCCGAGCCGCCGAGGTAGTACCACGTGCCGCTTGCAAATTGCCAGCCGGTTAGCATGGCGCCGGAGCCCGAGAACAGGTACCACGAACCGTCAACCTGCTGCCAGCCCGTAGCCATAACGCCAGAATCGGCAAACCAATACCACGTGCCGCCGATGCTCTGCCAACCGGTCTTCAGCGCGCTGCTCGACGGGTCGAACCAATACCAGAAGCCATCGACAATCGCCCAGCCCGCTTTGGCGTAGCCTTCATCGTCGAAGTAGTAGCGAGCTCCGTCAATATCCTTCCAGCAAGACTTCAAATAAGAGCCGTCGCTGTACTGGTACCACCACTTACCCGCACTGCCTTTCCACGTACCGCTCACAACGGGGTCGGGTTCCGGCACCCCGCCTTCAACAATCTCAAATTCAACGGCTTTCTCCCCGTCAAAGAAATTCTGATTGGGGCAGACCCTAATCGTCGCCGTTCCAGCATCGATATTGCTGTCGTAGTACACCCAATAATCCTGGTCTTCAACAAGCGGATTGTCCTGCCAAGGTACGCGCACCTGCACCTTCGGTTTAATCTGGGAGCCAGTCCACGCGTATTTGTCCTCATAACCCGTAACGGTAAGAGCCGTTGCGGCATCGGCCTTAGCAATATTCCAGAACAATTGAAGCTCTGCCGATTCATCATCCCACATATAGAAATCGGCGTCTTCGCCATCGAAATACACAGTTGCCGCATAGTAACCCGGGTTTATCGCCGTCGCATCCCTAAGCTTCACCATCGAAGGAAGGCTTGAAGAGTCGAAGCAACTCTGCTCGGCGCCGTTGTAAACAAGCCCCTGAGCCACCGTCGGCGCGTCTATGACACGCTTCACATAGAACGTACGACGAACCTCGCCCGTGTAATTGCCCTTGCCGCGGAAGACATATTCCCATTTACCGAGCGTGGGCTCACCGGGGCAGGCGCTGGAATCGTGCACCTTTTCAAGCGTATAGTCCACGTCTTTGATCAACAGTGCGTTGCCAAGCGTCACATCCGGGCTCGATGGTACGGTCTCGTCGTCGGAATACAGTGACTTCATATCCCATATGCGAGCGCTGGAAATATCCGTCGTTCCCTGTTGCGGTGTATAGGTTGCTGCAACCAGTTCGGGAATCTCATTCTGAGCATATGCGTTGCCATCTACCGAGCTCACCCATTTCCCCGTGTAGCCGGCCCCTAAATCGGGCAGTATCTTGCTGCTGCGGTCTTCCCCTTGGAAAGTGAACGCGCTGCCAACGGTGATTGAACGCAAAGCGGTGCACCCATTGAACATGCCTTCCATTCTCGTAAACTGACCCGTGGCCATACCAGAAACGTCTACCTTCTCAAGGGAGGTACAGCCACTGAACATGTATTTCAGACTTTCGACCGCCCAACCATGGCAGTCGACGCCGGACATGTCGACGGACTTCAACGACGTGCAGTCGCGAAACATGGATTCATAGCTTCTGACGCTGGATTTGCAATTGCTATTGAACGTAACGGATTCAAGCTGGGGACATCCAGAGAATAGGAATCCCATATCTTGAATCTGCAGAAGCGACAGCCCGCTCAAATCTGCAGTTTTCAGCGCAGGCATACCGCCGAAGGCGCTATTAATCGAACCTTTGAAGTTACATTCTCCCTCAATCGAAATGGCCGTGATTTGATCGTTGTAAGCCTCCCAAGGCCTAGGCCAACTTCTAAGGTAGAAGCCCAAATCGGGATCATCCGATTCCTTGTACGGCTTGATACGCAGCGTGCCGTTGTCGACTTTCCACATGCAGTTGCTTACTGCCGGATCTTTGTCGTAATCGGCGCGAAACAGGCGCCAGCCGTCGTCAAGCTTTTCCGCGGTATACGTTGCTGCAATCCTATCGGGAATTCCTTCGTAACCCTTTCCCGTATTACTGCGAGTATACAGGCGATTATTCCATGAGCTTCGCCATAGGTTCGTGAACCCCTGATCGGCAGGCAAATTCGGGAATATGGTGATATGACTATTTTCCTGTCCTCCACCGTGGGAGAATCGCTGGCCAAGCGTTATGGAGCTGAGTTTGGTACAGCCCTTGAACATGTCGCTCAAGCCCGAATACGGATCGGTAACGCTCAAGTTGTCGATCGAGGACAAATCGACCTTCTCCAAAGAGGAGCATCCAAAGAACAACTCAGACATCGAGGTGACGTTCGAAGAGTCGAACCGCTTCAAGTTCACATCAACCAGCGACGAGCAGCCCTTGAACATACGATCCATAGTGGTCGCGTCCGAGGCATCGAGCCCTGAAAGGTCTGCGCTTGTCAGGTTTACAGCATCATTGAAAAGGTCGTTCAACGATAAGCCAGCTTTCACGCCCGGCTCGAATACCACCGAAGTAATTTGGTCAATTACATCGGCCCAAGGCCACGTTCCGGAGGGCAACGTGGCCGATTCGCTATCGGCCGCACGAACCGTCAGGGCACCGGAGGCATCAAGCGCCCACTCGCAGCCCTCGCCAAAAGAGCGAAACGACGCTAAAGCCACGGCTTCGGAATTAGTGCTGTTGTCCGCGAAGCTGACGGACGGTTGCGACGCCGCATCTTGCGCGTCAAGGCTGTCGGCGTACGCCAACGTTGGCGCCATTCCGACTGCCAACGTCAGCGACAGCGCGCAACGCAACGCAGCGTTTCCCTTCACCACCTTTTTCCTTTGCATAAGTGCACTCCCCTTCCCTTTTCGGAACGTGCGCAAATAGATGCATCCATAGTCCCTGATAGACTCTCAAAATGCAAGGAAAGTTTAGTAAACTTCTCGCTCTTCAAACCTGTTAAATGCTCGCAGCGTTAACACATGGGGGCAACCTGCCGGCGTTGGCAGCCGCACAAAGTGCCCAGAGGAAGCATCCTGGGTGCGAATGTGTTAAACGCTGCGAGCATTTAGCACATTAGCATCCAGGAAACGCAAAACTGGCCCCGCATAATGCGAGGCCAGTTCCTTGTTACAACTCTATGCGACCCGGGCGCTAGCGAATCGCGTGCCCACAGCGAAATCACACTCGTGGCAAACCGCTTACGCGTTTAGAATCTCTTGCACCTTTGCCGGATCGAGCTCGGTGATGGGGGTAATAGGCTCCGGCGCGCACGAGAAGTCGCCAATCTGCTTTTCCCAATGGTTGATGGAGCGCCATTCGCCATTCTTAAAGCCGACGTTCTCGAGCGTGGCCATAAGCTTGAAGCCCATGGCGTTGTGCAGCTTGTCGCTCGCAGGGTTCGGGAAGGTGACCTTGCCATGCACCGTACGAACGCCCTGCAACTTCAGCAGCGAGAGCATCTTGTCGTAAATCTTGCGACCCATGCCGCGGCCGCGGTGGTTCGGCGCGAAGTACACCGACAGCTCAACGGCCCAAGCGTACGCCGCGCGCTCGTACAGACGGCTCGCGTAGGCATAGCCAACAGGCACGCCGTCTTCCTCGCACACGATGTAGGGGTACACGCTCACACGATCGACGATGCGCTGGCGGAACTCCTCCACCGTGGGAGCGACGTACTCGAACGTCACCGTGGTTTCGACGTACGGCGCATAGATAGCTTGCAGAACTTCGGCGTCGTCGGGCGTAGCCAAGCGGAAGGTGAAAACGGGTTCAGACATCGCGTTCCTTTCGATGAAAATGGATGAAATCATGCACGAAAACTCATGCATGCGCGAGGCGAACGCGAAAACGAGTCGGACGCATATTGACGATGGGCGAAACGCGTGGCACGTCGGGCAAAGCTGGCCAGGCAAGCCGAGTTGAGCCCGCTAGGCGCCTACCATTCCACGCAAAACCGATTCCCCCATGCGAAACCAGCCACGAAGAACAACCACTTATGCCATGCTGATCATGCAGCCAAGAGCGAATCACCCCGCGCAAAACAGCAATCCTGCACGAGCCTGCGGCCAAAACGTACGGGTTTTACCCTGCTGCGTTCTTCGTGAATTCCTTTGCCAAACACACTGTGGCATTGCGCATTCGGCAGCTTCATAATTCGGCTTCTGGCCTGCGCATTCGCGAGGTTTCAAGATGCGTCCGACTCGCGGTTCGATTAGTGCGCCTGCAAAGTATATCCCCCCGCAGCGAGACGCGCGGCAACAATTTCGAGCGTTTGGAAATTGTTGCCGAAAAACACTGGAATATCATCCTTTGATGAGTATAATAGTTCCTGTAATTATTCCTCGTTGAGAATAATTAAGCCAAGCCAAGCACCCTACCCCCTAGCTCGGCCGGCGGTTCTTCCATACGTCTTTCTCTTCGGGAGCTGAAAGGCTCGAAAGACGCACGCGGCCCAGCCGCACAAGCACACTCCGCGCATCGCCCTACCCCCTAGATGCGCGGAGTTCTTTTTTGCCCGCATGCATTCGGAACCTTTATCGCAGCTCGCAAAACGCAGGCCCCGGCAAAGCGCAAAATCGATCTTCCAATCGAGCGGGTCAAGCTAGCCTCGAACCGAAACCAAAGTGTATCGTCCGCGCGCACGGCCGTCGCTATACTAGAGGTGCAAACGCCGATTTGCCTCACTTCGAAACACCGAACGCGCACCTCAGGAAGGTTGAACGTCATGGCACAGAGCATCATTTCCAAAGAAGAGCTTCTGGAAAACGCCTACGAAATCGCCGAAGAAGGCGGCATTTCGGCGCTTTCCATTCGTGGGCTTGCCACGAAAAGCGGCGTGAGCGTGGGCACCGTGTACCGATTCTTCGCCGCGAAAGACGAGCTCACCATCGCGACGATCGAGCTGTACTTCGCGCGTGCGTTCTACAAGGAATTCTGTCACCTCGACACGCATACCGCGTTCGTCGACTACTGCGAGAAAATGAACGTGAGCATGCACCAGGTGTTCAACCACTTCCGCAAATACTGGCTGCGCGGCGCCGAGGCTCTGCCTTCCGCCGAGCGAGCCGCAGCGCGCCTGCGCGAGTCGCAGCAAATCGAGCACGTAGTAAACGGCCTTGTCGAAATCTACAAGCACGACCCGAACATCGTTGCCGATTTGCCCGACGGCTTCACTCCGCGAAGCGTGTGTGAGTTCACGCTCGACAACGTGCTCGACAGTCTGCGCCACCAAAACGGCGACTGCAAAGTGCTGTTCGGCCTTTTGAGGTCGACGCTCTATAAAAGCGAGGAGTAGGCACGCGGCGGCGGGCGAATCTGAGCCCGCCGCTGCTATTTCATGAGCACCTTCTGCGCCGCCTTCAGGTAAGCCCATTGCGCATATGTGAGCGTTTTTCGCGCGGGCTTTCAGGGATCGTTCATCTTCGAAAATGCGATTTCGAAATTCTATTTCCCCTGTTCAAGGCATTGTTCTTTTCGCGCACATACCTCGGTTTTCGAAAAAGTGAACAAGACTCCTTTGATGTTCACGCCAATCACCTCCAAGATAAAACACATCAAAACGAACGAGCGCCGCGGCTGTTCGAATCCAATCACCCTTTTATCTTAGGAGGACAACATGTCACCTATTCTTATCGCCGCTACCACGATAATTTCCCTCGCCCTTGTCGCCTACACGATCGGCGTTTTCGGCGAACGCAATTCCGGCATGCTGAAGCGCTCGCATCTCATCTTCTTCTGGATCGGCCTCGCGTGCGACTCCACCGGCACCGCCATCATGAGCTCCATGGCCCAAAGCAGCGGCGGCTCCATCTCGCTTCTGCACCCCGTCACCGGCGGCCTTGCCATCGCACTCATGCTCTTCCACGCGACCTGGGCGACCTATGTTTTGCTGCGCGGCGATAGCAAGCAGCGCCACAATTTCCATCGCCTGAGCATTTGCGTGTGGCTCATCTGGCTCGTTCCCTACTGCACCGGCGTGCTGGTGGGCATCCCCGCCCTGCACGTTGCCGACGGCACCGCGCTGGCAATCGCTTCCGCCATCGTTATTGCGCTCGCCGTACTGGTTCTGCCCAAGAAGAAGCAGGCCGCTTCGCTGTAAGACGCAACAGCGAACTGGCAGCAGTGGCAGGCTGGCGGCAGCGAAGCGGCAAGGCAAAACGACAACGGCAAGCCGGTTGTGACCGTCACAAAGCCAATCAGCAAACCGCCAACGACAGCCATAACAACGCCAGACAGCCACAACGCCAAACAGCAGCAACGTCAGGCACAGCAATGCAAAAGCCCAGGTCACATCTAAGGAAGAGACCTAGGCCCACCTTATTCCGATAAATTCAGCGCGCAGCAGCAACCACGCTCGAGCATCCGGGACTTAGGTTTTCGCACCGTAAATAAGCGCCGTTCCATTCGCAACCCTATTCGGCGTACATATCCTCAAGCGTGACAAATCGCCAGTCGCCGCGACCGCCGAGCTTCGCGCACGTGGCCTCGCTTATTTCGCGTTTGGTGAACAGCATGAAATTCGTCGCGACGTAGCCTTTGACCAGGTTTCTCTTCGATTCAAGATCTTCAATCTCGGCAGTCTCATCGAACGATTCACGATATTTGCATTCGCCGATAACCAGCCGTTTCGCAACCCGATCGGCCGCCAACACATCGATATCGTCCTGCGCGCGCTTATCGGGATTCGTTCCCCGCCACGACGACACGGCAGTAGCGGCGATTGGAAGTTTCCCCTTTTTCGCCTGCTCCACCAGCCATTCCGCGCAAAGCGCCTCAAACCTATGGCCCAAGTATTCGGTGATTTGCTCTTCGGGAAGCGCATTGACAACCGCCCGGCCTAGGCCCGCCTCAATATCTGATGTGAACGGCATCACAAATCGAAACCAGAACGCATAGCACGACTCAGACAGCCGATACATCCCCCGTTTGCTCGTTTCCGGGTTCTCGCCGTACGGAACGACCTTCTCAATCACGCCAATCGACTCGAGCGCCCTCAAATACCGCGGCAAACTCGTTTGCGCCATGCCCGTACGGTCGGCGATTTCCTTCGCCCGATTCGCGCCGGCAGCTATGGCGCGCAAGATAGAGTTGTATAAAGCCGGCTCCTGAAATTCCTGGCGAAGCAGGCCATAGGGTTCCTCGAAGAGAAAACCCATCGGGTCAAAATACAGCTGAGCGAGATTCTCACGCAGACTTTTTGAGGGGTCGACCTGCTGCAAGTAATACGGAACGCCGCCGAAGCATCCATAGAATCGAAATGCTTCTTGCGCCGACAGCCCCGGAAGCATTTTCGCAGCATCCCTAAACCCAAGATCGCCAAGCTTGATTTGCGCCGTGCGTCGTCCGAAAAGCGGGCTTTTTCGCCCGAGCACTTTGCCCTCCATGAAGCCCTGATTACTGCCGCACAAAATAATGAAGGCAGCCGTTTCTTTGAACACCTTGTCAATGGCGACCTGGAAAATGGAGGGAAGGGCCTCGTTGCGCTCGGCTGCGTAGGGAAACTCATCGAAGACGAAAATGAAGCGTTCGCTTCGAGCCTGCTCGGCAATATAATTCAGCGCATCTGCCCAAGTCGAAAAGCCACCCAGCGACGCTGGCAGATTGAAGAAGTTCCCCACGGCACGGTTGAAATCGGCCAGGTTGTCAGCATCGCTTTGGTCGAGCGCCGTAAACGAAAGCGCACGTTTCCCTTTACAGAACTCATTGATGAGGGCCGTTTTCCCCACACGGCGACGGCCATACACCACCGCCATTTGAAACGATCCGCTGCTATAAAGCTCTTCGAGTTTGTTCAGTTCCTCTTCGCGGCCAACAAACATTATACACCTCTACATTATGCAGATTCGAATAATTCACTGATGCATAATTATAGCCATATGGAATACGTTTTCAAACCTCTCGCGTTTCTCAAGCGCCCCTAGAACTTGCGGAAGCGCTCGTAGCGTTGCTCGAGCAGCTCGTCGATAGGCAGGGCGGAAAGTTCATCGAGGCTTTCTTCCACATACGCCACAACGTTGGCGATCGCGAAATCGGGGTTGGCCGAAGCCGAGCCCTCGCCTTCCTCGAGCACGGCGTCGACGATGTCCATATCGAAAATCTCATAGGCGTTCATGCGCATGACCGCAGCCGCCTCGGCCGCGCGCGAGCGGTCCTTCCACAGGATGGACGCGAAGCCCTCGGGCGAGAGCACCGAATACACGGCATGCTCCTGCATGGCCACACGGTCGGCCAGCGCCAACGCGAGCGCGCCGCCGCTGCCGCCTTCGCCCACGAGCACGCTCACCGTGGGCACGCGAAGCCCCGCCATGGCATACAGGTTGTCGGCAATCGCATTGCCCTGGCCGCGCTCCTCGGCCTCTTTGCCGCAGAACGCGCCCTGCGTGTCCACGAAGCACACCACCGCGCGCCCGAAGCGCTCGGCCTGGCGCATAAGGCGCAGGCTCTTGCGATAGCCCTCGGGCTGCGGGCAGCCGAAGTTGCGCTTGATGCGATCTTGCAAATCGCGGCCCTTTTCCTGCGCGATGAGCGTTGCCGGCTCACCCGCGACCCAGCCGATGCCCGCCACAATGGCGGCGTCGTCGGCAAAGCCGCGATCGCCGTGGCACTCGAAGAAGCCCTCGCACGTCGCTTCCAAATAGCGGCCTGCGGTGGGGCGATGCACGTCACGCGCGGTTTGCACGCTGGCCCACGCGGGGTTTTCTGCTGCCTCGGCCTGCTTCACGGCTCCGGGCTTCGAAGTGTACTGCTCGATTTCCGCACGGTAAGCACGGCGCGTCGCCACCGAGCGCACGCCATTCGCGACGCGCTTCGGCACCGCCGCGGCAGCCTTTACGGCCACGGCGCGCACGCCCGAAAGAATGTCACGCTCGTCAGCGGCAAGCTGCGCGCCCGCCGCTTCAAGCTCGCATTTCGTAGGGTTCGCGGCCAGCGCGGCGAGCACCGCGGCAAACCCGCGCGGCGCACCCGCTTCAGGCTTGGCATGCAGCGCAAGCAGGTTCGCAAGCGTCTCGCGAATGCGCGGGCGCTCGACGATCGCATCGATAAGGCCGTGCTCGAGCGCGAATTCCGCCGTTTGGAATTCCTTGGGCAGCTCCTGGCGAATGGTGTCTTGAATCACGCGACGACCGGCGAAGCCGATAAGCGCGCGGGGCTCGGAAATAATCACGTCGCCCTGCATCGCGAAACTCGCGGTCACACCGCCCGTGGTGGGGTCGGTAATCACCGAGAAATACGGCAGGCCCGCCTCACCGTGACGCTCAATCGCGGCCGAGATTTTCGCCATTTGCATGAGCGAAACCAGGCCTTCCTGCATGCGAGCGCCGCCCGAGCAGGTGAACAGCACCAGCGGCAGGCCCTCTTCGGTGGCATGCTCGACCAGGCGCGTAATGCGCTCGCCCACCACCGAGCCCATCGAGCCCATGAAGAATGTGGAATCCATTACGCCAATCGCCACGCGCATGCCCGCGATGCGACCCACGCCGCAGCGCACGCCCTCGCGCAGGCCCGTCTTCTTTCGCATGCCGCCGATTTTGTCCAGGTAACCAGGGAAATCGAGCGGGTCGGTTTCGGACACGTCGGCGCCTTCGGTTTCAAACCAGCACTCGAAGCTTTCCGCATCGAGCACGCTCGCCAAGCGCTCGGCCGACGTCATGCGGAAATGATGGCCGCACTCGGGGCACATCTTGTGATTGGCAAGCACGCGCTGCGCGTCGGAAATGCGGTGGCACTTCGGGCACGTGACCCACGAGTCGTCGCTCACGTGCAACGCCGCGTCGCTTGGCGCCGAGCAGGTGCGCCACACGCGCGTGATGCCGCCGAACGCCGCGTTGATCGAGGCCACAGGCACGCTGTAGACGCTGCGATGCTCGTCGGCGGCCATGGAAAGGAACCGCTCGTCAACCGCGAGGCGCGAATCGACGAGCAAAATCGCCTGCGCATCGGCCGATTCGGCTGCGGAAAGCACGCGATAGCTGTCGTCGAGAGCGCCCGTTTCGCGGCTTTTGCCCACGCACACGGTTTTCGGAGCGAGCTTCACATGCGCCGCGCGCGCCATGTCTTCGGTATAGGCGACGCACGGCACAAGGCCCGCCGCCAAGCAACCCGCGACGATAGACTCGCCCGTCGCGCCCGCGTCGACCACGAGCACGCGCGCGGCGCCGGCCGAACGCACCTCGACCAGGCTTTTTAGCGGTTCGGTGGCAGCGTAAATCCCCGCCGATTCCTGCTCGCACGCGAGCGCATCGACGCCTTCCGCAGCAGGAGCCGCAGGTGCGGCGCTCGCATCGCCAATGGTCACATATGCCGTTTTCTTCGAACGCAGCATAACTGCACGCTTTCTCTTCTTAGAACGAACCCGTTACATGCTCAACCTGTTACATGCTCGTAGCGTTTGGCAGGTCCGAGCCCCATTACTCCGTACTCCGCACCGCTTTCGCAGGACAGGACGCGCTCGCACAGGACGATTTGGCGGCCGAAGTCGTCGACAAGCACCTAGATTTCGACGTGGCGAGGACGTAGCGCCGTCGCCTGGCGAGCAACGGCACAGCCGCGCCTTCTAAGCACCTGTTAAATGCTCGCACTCGCGCCTACGCCAACACGTATTTCTGAGTGGCGGAAGCGGCCACCTTGCCGTCGACGGTAGCTACAACCTCGGCCACCACCATGCGGGAAGACGACTTCACGATGTCGGCCTCCAAGCGAAGAGTGTCACCCGGCTGAACCTGATGGCGAAACTTCGCTTTATCGACCCCCGTTAGGAAACCGATTGCGCCCTCTGCCCCACGCGCTTCGAGCACGCAGAAGCTTGCCGCCTGGGCAAGCGCCTCCATAATGATGGCGCCTGGCAAAACAGGGTGCTCAGGAAAATGTCCATTAAACAGCGGCAAAGCAGGGTCGACATCGAGCTCGGCGACAATATGCTCGCCGGAAACGCATTCCACCACACGCGTCAGCCACAAAAACGGGTCGCGATGCGGCAGAACTGCCATAATCCCATCGCGTCCACACGGATACGTTATTGCCATGGGGGTCTATCCCTTCCAAATTAAAAAGCGAATGCGCCTGATTCATCAACGAACATCCAGCCGTACCAAACACCAGCAACGAAGCATTCCGCAAAGTCGCTTCATCTCTCGACGTCGGACGTCGTGATTCCGAACCCAACGTCAACGAGCGAGGTCTCCCGCAGAGCAGATCGCCACGAAGGGCAAAACGCATTGGCCTTCGCGGCCATACGCGAGACTCGAACGGCAAGATGCCCGCGAGAGACCGGCGCAGCGTCGGCCGCTATTTCCCTGCAAACGGGGAAATAGCCAACGAGCCATTGTGGCCGCCAAAGCCCAGCGAGTTCGACAGCGCCACCTTCTGCTTGTAGCCCTCAATCGGCTCAAGCGGCACGTTCACGCCGCACTCGGGGTCGATTTCACGCGTGCCCGCCGTGGGCGGCACGCAATCGTTTGCCACCGAAAGCGCGCAGACGATTGCCTCAAGGGCGCCTGCCGCGCCAAGCGTGTGGCCAATGGAGCCCTTCACTGAAGTCACGGGCACGTCCGCCGCGCGTTTCTCGCCCACCAGGGCTTTCAGCGCAGCCGACTCCATTGCGTCATTGGCATGCGTCGAGGTTCCGTGCGCATTCAAATGACCCAGGTCATCGGGCGTGAAACCGCCTTCGGCAAGCGCCTGGCGCATCGCGCGCACCGCACCTTCGCCCGACGGCTCGGGCGCCGTCATGTGGTACGCGTCGCCCGTCGAGCCAAAACCGACTACTTCCGCCAGAATATTCGCACCACGCGCCACGGCGTGCTCAAGCGATTCGAGCACCAATGCGCCCGCACCCTCGCCAGGAACAAAACCGCCGCGATTCACGTCGAACGGCATCGATGCCGCTGTCGGATCGGTCGATTTCGAGGTCGCGCCCAAATTGCCGAAGCCCGCCAAGCATATGGGCGAAATGGATTCTTCGCTGCCACCCGCGAGCGCCATATCGGCATAGCCATGGCGAATAAGGCGATACGCCTCGCCCACGCAATGCGTGCCCGTTGCGCACGCCGTCACAATCGAGAGGCAATCAGCCTTCAACCCGAAGCGAATGGATAGGTTTCCCGCCGCCATGTTCTCAATCATCGTGGGAATGAACAGGGGATTCACGCGCTTGGGGCCTTTCTGCGAAAGCGTGTCGCAACCGCGCTGGAATTCCTCCAGGCCACCAATGCCGCTTCCCCACACGCATGCCGCGCGCGTAGCGTCTTCGGCCTCCATGTCGATGCCCGCCTGCGCCCACGCCTCTTCCGAGGCGGCGATGGCGTACTGCACGAACAGCGCGAAGCGGCGCGCTTCCTTCTTCGACATGCCGCACGCTGCCGCGTCGAAGTTCGGCACCTCGGCGGCAAGCGATCCGGCGAATCCGGACGCATCGAAGCGCGCGATAGGCGCGATGCATTGCTTTCCGGAATAGACCGCATTCCACAGCGCATCGACGCCTGTGCCCGCGGGAGAAATGGCGCCCATGCCGGTAATTACGACTCGACGCGTGCCGTCGGCCTTCAGGAATTCACTCTTTTCGCACGTCACAGCGCCAAACCTCCGTCAATCTCAATTGCCTGGCCAGTAATATACGCGGCATCATCGCTCGCAAGGAACGCCACGAGGCTCGCCACTTCGCTCGGCTGGCCAAACCTGCGCTCGGGAATGTTGCCGAGCACCGATTCCTTCACCTTCTCGGGAACGGCATCGGTCATGTCGGTCACGATGAAGCCGGGAGCCACCGCGTTCACGGTTACGCCGCGCGGCGCGACCTCGCGCGCAAGCGACTTGGTAAGGCCCACGATGCCCGCCTTCGACGCGGCATAGTTCACCTGGCCCACGTTTCCATGCAAGCCCGAAATGCTCGACATGTTCACGATGCGACCCCAGCGCGCTTTGCACATGGCAGGCACCACAGCCTTGCAGCAGTTGAACGCGCCTTTCAGGTTCACGGCCACCACGCGGTCGAAATCGTCTTCCTTCATGCGCAAGAACAGCGCATCGCGCGTGATGCCCGCATTGTTCACAAGCACGCTCACCTCGCCGAGCTTCTCGCGCGCAGCCTGCATGAGGCCCGCCGCCGCATCGAAGCTCGAGACATCGGCTTGAATGGCCGCCGCCTCCACGCCAAATCGCTCGCGCAAGCTCGCCGCCACCTCGGTGGCCGCTTCGGCACTGCCGACGTGCGAGTGGTTCACGGCCACGTTGTAACCGCGCGCCGCAAGCGCTTCGCACACCGCCTTTCCAATGCCGCGGGCGCCGCCCGTGACCACCGCGCACCCGCGCGGAGCGTCGGCCGCCGCCGTGTTCATCTCGGTCATGAAGACTCCTTCTTATTCGGCACCGCCGCAAGCGACTTCGCTTGCGGCCTGGGCAATTTCTTCGGGGGATACGGGCGCGAATCGCGCTGCGGCAGGCTCAATGCGCTTGACGAGCTTAGTGAGCACGCCGCCGAACCCGCATTCCACGAACGTGTCGACGCCCTGCTCAGAAAGCCAATGCACGCTTTGCTCGAACAGAACGGGCGAAACAACCTGGCTCGCCAGGTGCGCGCGAGCATCGGCCACAGAAAGCGGACGGGCATCCACGTTGCACACAAGCGGCGTACGAGCTTCGTGGAATTCGACTTCTTCGAGGAATTCCACGAGTGCCTCGGCCGCCGGCTGCATAAGCGGGCTGTGGAATGCGCCCGAAGTCGCGAGCATCGAAACCTTATGGCGCGGGCGTTCTTTCCACAAAGCAGCAGCGCGATCCACGGCGGCAACGTCACCCGAAATAACAATTTGACCAGGTGCGTTGTAGTTGGCGCACACGAGCACGTCGCCTTGCGCAGCGCTCGAGCACACCTCGCTCGCCTCTTCAGGCTCGCCGCCAAGCAGCGCGCACATCGAACCCGGACGCGCCGCCGCGGCTTCAGCCATAACCTTCGCGCGGAAAGCGGCTATGCGAAACGCATCACGCTCGCTTACCATGCCGCTTACCGCAAGGGCCGCGATTTGCCCGAGCGAGAAGCCCGCCACGTATGCGGGGCGAACCCCGCGGGCTTCAAGCGCTTTAGCAACGGCGACGGAAAGCGTGCACATGGCCGGTTGGGCAAACGCGGTGTCGCGCAGCGTTTCCGCGGAAGCGTTCAGGCACACGTCGGCCACATCGAGCCCGAAGGCCTCGCTCGCAATGGCGAAGGTTTCCGCCACCTCGGGCGCACCCTGTTCAATCAGGGCCGCGCCCATGCCGGGTTTCTGCGCGCCTTGGCCGCTCAAAAGAAATGCGACACCCATGGGCTATTCCTTCCCTTCCACGACGCACGCGGCGCGGCCCGTACGCTGAGCGTTGGCGCAAGCGAGCTGTTGCAGGTTCATGCCACCGCGCACCTCGGCATCGGCCAAAAGGTCGGCAATGGCCTGAGCTGCGGTTTTGCGCTCATGCACAAGCGCTGCCGACTGGCCGGCCATCATGGAGCCGCCATCGACATCGCCTTCCACCGCGCGGCGAAGCGAACCGGCGTACATGCCCTCGAGCTCGGCGGGGTTGGCGGCGGCATCGCATTCGAGCTTGCGCATCGCGCGCGCCCACTTGTTCTTCAAGCCGCGCACCGGGTGCCCGCTTCCGCGGCCCGTCACCACCGTGTCGGAATCTTTTGCCTTCAGCACGCGTTCCTTATACGCATCGGCGATGCAGCATTCCTCAACCGTAAGGAAGCGGGTGCCCACCTGCACGCCCTCGGCGCCCAGCGCGAACGCGGCCGCCATGCCACGGCCGTCGGCGATGCCGCCCGCCGCGATCACGGGAATGCGCACGGCATCACATACGCTCGGGACGAGCGCCATGGTGGTGAGCTCGCCAATGTGGCCACCGGCCTCGCAGCCCTCGGCAACCACCGCGTCAGCGCCCATGCGCTCCATGCGCGCGGCGAGCGCCGAAGACGCCACCACGGGAACCACCTTTATGCCAGCCTCTTTCCAGGCTGTCATGAAATTCGCAGGGCTGCCCGCGCCCGTGGTCACCACGTCGACGCGCAGCTTGATGAGCAGCTCCGCCACCTGAGGCGCCTGCGGATCCATGAGCATGACGTTTGCACCGAGGGGAGCGTCGCCAGCGATTTCGCGGGCAATGCGCACCTGTTCTTCGATCCACGCGAGTGGCGCGCCGCCACAGGCGATAATGCCCAAGCCGCCCGCCGCAGACACCGCACCGGCGAGTTTGCCGTCGGCGATGCGGGCCATGGCGCCCTGGATGACGGGCACGCGAATGCCCAAAAGATCTGTTACGCGGGTGTTCATACATCCCCCTCTTTCGTTGCATCCCGCCGTGGCGGAACCGCGCGATACGTTTCGCTAAACCCAAACAATCCCGAGCTCGCACGAACAGCCCACTGGGCGTTCGGCTCGTGCGGAACTCGCGCAAAACGCATCGCGCGGTTCCGCCACGGCAAAGCCTCAGCCGACAATTCGCTCGGGATGTGCGCCTTATTTCAAGCCATCGATGTAGTCGACCAGCTTGCCAACCGTGTCGAGGCCCTCGGCTTCGCCGAGCTCGATGTCGAAGCGGTTTTCGATCTCGCACACGAGCTCAACCATGTCGAGCGAATCGATGCCGAGAGACTCGAACGTGGAGTCGGCGGCAACGGTGGCGGGGTCGATGTCGAGGTTCTCGTTCAGGATCTCTTTGATAGTTTCGAGAGTGGTCATTTCTTTAGCCTTTCTAATTGTTAGATTCTCTAACTATATTTGCTTAAAAAAGAGAAGGGCGAAAGCCCAACTCTTTCTTTTCGTAAATCATTTCGCGCGTACCGACGCCTTACGAGCGCTGCTCGAAAAACGCCTTCACCTTCGAGAGGCCTCGCGCGAATGCGGCCTCTTCTTCGGGGGTGAGCCCATCGAGCGCGGCATCAACCATTTGACGGTGGAACAGCTCGTGGGCGCGGTAGGCCTTCCTGCCTTCCTTAGTGAGCGACACAAGCACCTGCCGACGATCGGCCTCGCAACGTGTGCGCTGCACAAAACCCTTGGTCACAAGCTTGCCGATGGCCGCTGTAAGAGTCGCGAGCGTCACATCGAGGCGCGAGGCAACCACATTCATGGGACTCGCGCCGTTCAGGCCGATGGCATGAATGGTGTGGATTTCTGAAATCGTGAGGCCGCGGGTCAGGCGATTCTTCAGCGCATTTTCCTCTACGCGCAAAATGCTATTGAAGGTTTCGACAAGAAGTTCGTTGACTTCCTGCCTTTGCTCCCTCGCCGAACTCGCTTCCATTCCGAACCTTTCTATTCGCAGCGCGCGGCAGGCGCCATAGCCACGCCGAATGCACCTATGCCCAGGTGCGTTGCAATGGTCGCGCCGCACGGGTCAATCGATATTACCTCGAAGTCTACCTTAGATTTAGTTAGCGTGTCTATCAAAGTTTCTACCGCTTTTGGGTTGCGGCAATGCACCAAGCGAAGGCGGGTGCGGCCGTGTTCGGCGGCATAGTTTTCGATGAATGCGGCGGTGTCTTTGATGGCTCCTTTCGCGCCCTTCGACTTGCCTATAACGCCAACCTTGCCGTCTTCCTCGTTGAACGTGAGCATCATGCGCATGTTCAACACGCTGGCCTGTTTGGCGGCTTCTTCAGGAAAGCGTCCGCCGCGCACCAAGTTGTCAAGCGAGTCGGGAACGAGCACCGTGCGAGTCGCGTCACGGAAAGCGACAAGCTTTTCGCACATATCGTCGAGGCTTGCGCCGGAATCGCGCAGCTCGCAGGCGGCATCGACCATAAGGCCGAGCGGAGCGGTGGCGCATCGCGTGTCAATCACGCGCACGTCGAGCGGGGCGTCGGCCCCAGCAATGCCCGCAACCTGGGGCGTTCCTGAAAGCGGAAGAGCGATATGCAGGCACACGGCGCCTTCGTAGCCCTCTTCAGCCAAGCGCTCGAACAACTTCGCGAAGTCGTGCGGCGAAGGCTGCGATGTGCTGAGCAGATCGACCGCGTCTATCATGCGGTCATAGAACTCGTCGGTCGAGATTTCGATTTGGTCGGCGAATGATTCGTTGCTAAAACAAATTTTCAACGGCACCATCTCAACATTGCGGCGGGCGAACTCATCGAGCGCCCAATCGCACGTCGAATCGGTGACAATGGCGATTTTCACAAACTGCTCCTTCAGTCGGGCGACATCGAGGGAAGCGACGAGCGGTCCGCATGAATGAGGCTGATCGCATGCAGCATGCATGTCAGCTTGCGCCGCTTTCCCCTGTCGCGCACTGCCCTACAAACGGGATTTTCGAGGCAGCGCTTCTACGCGCGTCGGGCATCAAACGCGGCGCCCGCAGAAAAGCTCGAACCGAAGTATATCGATATTACTTAGTTCGTCAAACTATTTTTCTCGACTTTTGGAGCAAGCGTGAATGTTTCAGAAACGCAGGGAAATCCCTGTTTTGGAATGCGACCTGCTAAATGCTCGTAGCGCTTAACAGGTTCCGAGCATTTAGCAGATTCGGACAACAAACGCGCGAGCGGCATAACGGCGCGCGTACAATAAGCACTCCACAATTAAGAGGAGCTCTATGAATCTAATTGAACAGCTCGCCCACGAACTCAACCTTAAGACCGCAAACGTCGAAGCGGCCGTCAAGCTCATCGACGAGGGCAACACCATTCCCTTCATCGCGCGCTACCGCAAGGAAGCCACGGGCGGCATGGACGACGTCGCCCTGCGTGCGCTCGACGATCGCCTGTCCTACCTGCGCAATCTTGAGCAGCGCAAGGAGGACGTGATCCTGCTTATCGACGCCCAGGGCAAACTCACGCCCGAGCTCGAGCAGCAGATTCGCGAGGCCACACAACTCCAGCGCGTCGAGGACCTCTACAAGCCCTACCGCAAAAAGCGCATGACCCGCGCCCAGAAGGCCCGCGAAGCCGGTTTGGAACCGCTCGCCAATATGATCATCATGCAGGCCTCGGCCAAGGGCAGCGCGCTCGATGCCGCCGCGGCATACGTCAACGAGGATGCTGGCTTCGAGACGCCCGAGGCGGCACTTGCCGGTGCCTGCGACATTGTGGCCGAAACTGTTGCGGAAGACCCAGAATGCGTGGCTGACCTGCGCGCATTCACGCACAACACCGCCGGCATCGTAGTCGAGGCCACCAATGCCGACGAGGCAACTCCCTATGAGCCGTATTACAACTACGATGAGCCCTTGCGCAAAATCCCCAACCACCGTGTGCTCGCAATTGACCGCGGCGAGCGCGAGGGCAAGCTGCGCGTGCGCGTGAACGTTGACGCCAGCGCGGCTACTGCACGCCTTGGCGCTCGCTGGCCGCGCCGATGCGGCGTGTTCGCGCCCGTGTTCGACGCCGCCATTGCCGATGGCTACAAGCGTCTCATGGCGCCGTCGCTCGAACGCGAGGCCCGCGCGAAGCTCACCGTGCGCGCGCAAACCGAGGCAATCAATGTGTTCGCCAAAAACCTCGAGGGCCTGCTGTCGGCCCGTCCCGTACGCGGCGCGCGCGTGCTGGCCCTCGACCCGGGGTATCGAACCGGCTGCAAAATTGCTGTGATGGACGAAACCGGCAAGCTGCTCGACCACAGCGTGGTCTACCCCACCAAGCCGCGCGGCGACGTGACGGGCACCAAACGCGAGCTCGCCCGCCTCGTGAAGAAAGACCGCGTGAACACCATCGTGATTGGCAACGGCACCGCGAGCCGCGAAACCGAGGAGGTGGTGTCGGAGTTCATCGCCGAGCAGGCACCCGATTTGCGCTACACCATCGTGAATGAGGCCGGTGCGTCGGTATATTCGGCATCGGAACTCGCCAGCCAGGAATACCCCGACCTCGACGTGACCGTGCGCGGCGCGATGAGCCTTGGCCGCCGCCTGCAAGACCCGCTGGCCGAGCTCGTGAAAATTCCACCGCAATCGATTGGCGTGGGCCAGTACCAGCACGACCTTGACCAGGCCGAACTTTCGCGTACGCTGGGTTATGTGGTCGAAGACGTCGTAAACCGCGTGGGCGTGGACGTGAACACCGCCAGCGCGAGCCTTTTGAGCTACGTTTCGGGCATCACGTCGACGGTAGCCAAAAATATCGTGGCCTATCGCGAGGAAAACGGCGCCTTCACCGATCGTCGCGAGCTGAAAAAGGTTCCCAAGCTGGGGCCGAAGGCCTACCTGAACGCTGCGGGCTTTTTGCGCATTGCGGGCGGCAAAAACCCGCTCGACGCCACGAGCGTGCACCCCGAAAGCTACCCGGTGGCAACCGAGGTGCTCAAGCGGGCCGGCGTGTCGGCGAGCGAACTCGAGCGCGGCGGCATTCCCGATATCGAGAAGCGCGCAGGCAGCGTGGCCGAATTGGCCGGACAGCTCGACTGCGGCATTCTGACGCTCATCGATATTATCGACGAGCTGAAAAAGCCCGGCCGCGATCCGCGCGACGACGCCCCCGAAGTCGTGTTCAGCCGCTCGGCGCTTTCCATCGACGACCTTGAACCGGGCATGGAGCTGAAGGGCACCGTGCGCAATGTGGTCGATTTCGGCGCGTTCGTCGACATCGGCGTGCACCAAGACGGCCTTGTGCACATTTCGAAACTTGCCAATCACTTCGTGAAGCACCCGAGCGACGTGGTGCGCGTGGGCGACACCGTGAACGTGTGGGTAGAAAAAGTCGACCGCGACCGCAAGAAGATCTCCCTCACCATGGTGCAAGGGAAATAAACGATAAAAGGCCAGCGGATGTGCTAAACGCTACGAGCGTTTAGCAGGATTCGAGCAGACAGCACATTAGCAGCCTTTCAACGCGGCCATCACATCGGCGATGGCGTAGAGCGAGCCGAAGCAGCACACCACGCCATCGGGGCCGGCGGCTTCAACGGCGCCCTCAACCGCATTGGCAATCGACGGACAGGCCTGCACCTGCAGGCGCTGCACGCAGTAGTCGTGCACTCCCTCGAACTCGAGCTCGCGCTCGCGAATGGCACAGGCCAGTTCGTCGGCATGCAGCGCGCGCTCGTTTTCGGGCGGCTCGGCGCAGAAGTAGCGCGCCGCCAGCGGCAGCGTGGCATCGATCATGGCCTGGTAATTCTTGTCGCGCAGCACGTTCATCACGAACGTCACGCCGCCCTGCGGAAAATACTCGCGCAGGCTCGCCGCCAGCACATTGGCGCCTTGCTCGTTGTGGCCTCCATCGACAATCACCGTGGGATTGTCGCGCACCACTTCGAAGCGGCCCTGCCACACCGTGGCTTCGAGACCTGCCTTAATGGCCTCATCGGAAATCTCAAACCCACGTCCGCGCAGCACGCGGGCAATTTCGATGGCCATCACGGCATTATTCGGCTGGTAGGTGCCCGCAAGCTTCAGGCGCACATCGGTGAAGCCGTCGTAGGAAAACACCTGGTGCAGGCCTTCCGCATGCGCATGAATGCGACCGAAGCGCGGCACACTCACCGGTGCGCCCACCTCGCGAGCGCGCTGCATAATAACGGCCTCAGCTTCGGGCTTCTGCTTGTAGCTCACCACGGGAATGCCAGCCTTGATGATGCCGGCTTTTTCGTGCGCGATTTTGGCGATGGTGTCGCCAAGCACGTGCGTGTGGTCGAGGGCGATCGAGGTAATGGCGCACACCTCGGGCACGACGACATTCGTGGAGTCGAGCCTGCCGCCCAAGCCCACCTCGAGCACCACCGCCGTGCAGCCGACCTGCGCAAAGTGCAGCAGCGCCGCCGCCGTGATAAGCTCGAACGCCGTGGGCTGCTCGTCCATCTGCTCGGCCGCTTCGCGCACCTCAAGCGCCACAGCGAGCAAATCTTCATCGGAAATATCTTCGCGGTTCACCTGAATGCGCTCATTGAAGCGCAACACATACGGCGAGGTAAACAGGCCAACCTTGTAGCCCGCCGCCTGCAGAATGCCCGCGGTGAACGCGCACGTCGACCCCTTGCCGTTCGTGCCTGCCACATGCACGATGCGCAGGCGATCTTGCGGGCGGCCCAGGCGCTCGAGCAGCTCTTCTGTACGATGCAGCCCCAGACGAACGTCACGCCACGCGCCTTGCTGCAGGTACACTTTCGGGTCGAATTCTTCAGTCATGCGTCTTCCTTAGAAAACGGGTCTTTAACAGCCGCATTGTACAGCAGTGATTTTCTGTACTAGAAACATTTTCGGGGTATTTCCTTCTGTACTAGAAGCAGTAAGGCACTTGTTTCTCTCAATCGAAGGGCGCGAAGGCCAAACGGTGCGCTACCTACTTCTTTACATGACACCCCGTCTCGCCACGCGCGCCCCTAGCCTTTCAGCAGCTCGCCCAAGCGACGAAAATCGGCTTCGATGGCGACCTGCTTCGTGGGGTCGTACAGCGCCGCCGCAGGGTGATACACGGGGAACACCTTGAAGCGCCCCGCCATAGTCACCTGTCCATGCAAGCGCGTGATGCCGCGTTCGGTTTTCAGAATGAACTTCGTGGAGAAGTTGCCCATGGTCACGAGGAATTCTGGCCCGATGGCGCGCACTTGATCGCGCAAATACGGCGTGCACGTGACAATTTCATCGGGATGTGGGTCACGATTCGACGGCGGGCGACACTTCAGCACGTTAGCGATGAACACCTCATCGCGCGAAAGGCCCGCAAGTGCCAGCAAATCGGTAAGGTAATGCCCCGCGGCGCCCACAAACGGACGCCCCTGCAAATCTTCGTTTTTGCCAGGCGCCTCGCCAACGAGCATCACGCGGGCGGCGGGGTTGCCAAACCCCGGCACCACATTCGTGCGGCCTTCGCACAAAGCGCACCGGCGGCACTGGCCAATAACGCCTTCGATATCGGCCAGAAGTTGGGCGGAATCCTCGCCTTCTTTCGCTTGCACCGTTGCAAAATGGCTGTTCACTATGGCCATGGCGCCCTCGCCTTCTTTAGCGCGTGTAAACCTTAGGCATGCGCAAGCCGAACGCGCAGCACAGCTCATGCGGAATGGTTCCGATTTGTTCCGCCATGTCGTCGATTGAGATGCGCGCACCACCCTGGGCGCCCACAAGCAGCACCTCGTCGCCGATTTGGGGGTCGAGACGCGGACGCGTACCGCGGCTGCGCATATCGATCTCAAACATGCACTGATCCATGCAGATATTGCCCACCTGGTTGCAAAGCTGGCCGTTGTAAATGACCTGGGCGCGGCTCGAAAGCGCACGGTTGTAGCCGTCGGCATAGCCAATGGGCAGCGTGCAAATCTTTACGCTACCGGTGGAGCGATAGTGCAAACCGTAGCTCACGCCCTCGCTCATGGGAGGCTGGCTCACGTTGGTGATGCGCGCGTGCACGCTCATGGCCGGGCGTAAATCGAAATAGCCCACCGTTTCGGGGCACGGGTGGAAGCCATACAGCGAAATGCCAAAGCGCGCCATATCGAGATGCGTATCGGGGTAGCGCAGAAGTGCTGCAGAGTTCGCACAATGCACGATGCCTGGGTTAATGCCTGCCACACGCATGTCAGAGATGGCCTCGGTGAAGCGGCGGAACTGCATGTTGAAATCGAGCGTCTCGGGGCAGTCGGCCGTAGCGAAGTGGGTGAACGTGCCCACATGCTCAAGCGCGCGGTGGAAGCTGATTTGACGCACGAACTCGACCGCTTCGTCAAAGCGCACGCCAATGCGGTTCATGCCGGTGTTAAGCGCCAGATGGAACGGAGCGCGCAGCCCATGCGCGTCGGCCGCCTCGCCATAGGCGACAGCGAACTCGGCCGTGTATACGCTCGGCATGATGTTATAGTTCAGAAGCAGCGGAATGGCGGCCTCGGGGGGCTCGGAAAGCATGAGCACGGGCGCGGTAATGCCCGCCTCGCGCAGCTTAACGCCTTCCTGCACCGTCGCCACCGCAAGATAGGAGGCGCCGGCAGAAAGTGCGGTTTTCGCAACCTCAACCGAACCATGACCGTAGGCGTCAGCCTTCACGACGGCAAGCAGGCGACACCCGGGTTTCAGGCGGCGCTTGGCCACGGCGATATTGTTGCGAATGGCGCCCAGGTCGACCTCAACCCATGACCAACGGCGCTCGTTTTCGGCGATTTCAGCCAAGCGCTCAGGCGAAAAATCGTTCGCATTCGCAGCTGCGCGAGAACCCAGGGGCGCCACATCGCGCAGCAAGCTCGAAACGTCCTGCTGCTTGGCGGGTCGACTTCCGCCCACCTGCGCACCGAATGCATTGAATCCGTTCATAGAGGCTGCTCCTCTTTCATATCCCATTAGTACTTGTAGGATACCGCGCGAAAGCGCGTGCCGGGTAAACGTTTTCGAAAACCAGCCCATGCACAAAGAGAAACGCCCCGTTCGAACGGGGCGCCCTACCCAAACGCGGAGCACACGGCTATTCCGCCTTTTTCTGTTTGCGATTGTCGGTGACGTAAATTCCCACGCGCACCTGTTTCCATGGATCGGCCTTTTTGTCGACCTGCATAATGCGGCATTCAAGCACGTTGGCATGGCCGAAACGCAACAGCTGCGCGATGGTAGCGTTGCTATCGCCGGGGACGTAGCCAAGATGCACACCCTTGCGGTAAATCGCCACGGCATCGGGGTCGTTCGGGTTGTCGGGTTCGGCTATGAGTTCGAGCTTCTTGCCGGGCTTGAGTTTCTTGAGCGCCAACGCGCCATCGTGATATTGAAACCCCGCGATAAAGAACGACTGCATGATTTTTGACGGCTCATACATGGTTTCCTCCTATCGATTCACCTGATAGGAGCGATACTAGCCAGTTTCATTCGCACGCGTGTACAACAGAATGGACATAACTGGCCAAATTGCACGCCGCATACAACACGAGGGCCACGCCCAATCGGATGTGTCCCTCGCCCATCTTGCTCTTGCCGCCATGCGCTACGCACTACCCCAAAGAAAGGAAGCTCATAGCCAATGCCACCATAGCCTCTTTCTCGTCGGGCTTCGACTCGGCGGTCATGATGGTGAGCGCGACCAACGCGCTGTCGGAAATACGCTTGGCGCCATCGACCCACAACGCATCGTTCATGTTCAAGAAATACAGAAAGAGCGCGGCGGCGATGCGCTTGTTGCCGTCGTGGAACGAATGGTTCTTCACGACGAAATACAGCAGATTCGCGGCCTTTTCCTCGAGAGTCGGGTACATCTCCTGCCCGCCGAAGCCCTGGTAGATCGCCGCGATGCTCGAGCGGAAGGAGTCGTCCTTCTCGACGCCGAACAGGTCGCTGTCGCGCGAGAACTTCATTGACGCGATAAGGCTTCGGCATTCGTCGTAATCAAGCACGTATGTCGCCGCGCGGCCCTTCGGCTTCGTGATTCGCTGATGGTCGTAGTCGTCGAGCAGATCGAGCGCGCCTGAATACGCCCTAATGACCGAGAGAATACCCTTCGCCTCGGAAGAATTCGGAATGCAATCCATGACCTGGGCCATTTTCCCTAACTGCGCAAGGCGACGCTTGTTTGCTGCGTAGCCATCAAGCACATATTGTCGCAGCACGCCTGTTGCCCATCGACGGAATTCGACGCCGCGCTTTGATTTCACGCGATAGGCGACCGAAATGATGGCATCAAGGTTGTAGAACGCGACCGGCTTGTCCGAATTTGCAATGTGCAAATAATGCACATTGCCTTCTTCGAGGATTTCCCCTTCCCTAAAAATATTAGAGATATGGCGGGAAATCACCGACCTGTCTCTCCCGAAAAGCACCGCCATCTGCTCTTTCGTCAGCCATACCGTTTCGCCGTCGAATTCGACATTGAGCTTTACCTGATCGTCTTCCGATTCGAACAGCACAATCTCGTTTTCCATCTCGCCTCCAACCCGCGTCGTTTATAGCCAAACGTTTGTTCGTATTATAGCATGCAGGCAGACCCTATACCACGAGCTAATAAAACAGCAACCATCAGTAGGTGCCTTTTGTTCCACGAGATAAGGCGCTAAAAAACGGGGGCGCCATATGGCGTCCCCGTTCTCTCGCGTATTTTTCAGCTTAGTCGTTCTTGCGAGCGTACAGCTTGTTGTTGGTGTCGAGCCAGGTCTCGACCGTACCGGTGTCGAAGCCGTCTTCGTCGGAGATGACGACAGCGTACATTTCCTCTTCGGCGAGCACCGCATCAAGCGCGTCGGTGAGCTGGATTTCGCCGCCCACGGTGGGCTTGGCGTCGGCCAGAAGCTCCATAACGCGAGCCGAAAGCAGGTAGCGGCCGAACACCGAGAGGTTCGACGGAGCATCCTCAAGCGCCGGCTTCTCGACCAGGCTGTTCACCTTCCACACGCCGTCTTCGCCTTCGACGGGAGCACCGTCGATAATGCCAAAGCGATGCACCTGCTCGTCGGGAACGGGAAGCACGGCAATCACACTCGCGCCGCCGTGTGCGCGAGAAACCTCGAGCATGCGCGGGCAAATGTTGTTGTCGGGCACGATGACGTCGCCCAAAAGTACAAAGAACGGCTCATCTGCGGTTTTCTCGGCCGCGCAGTGAATCGCATGGCCCAAGCCCAGCGGCTCGTCCTGGTAAACGTAGGAAACGTTGAGATTGCCAACGCGCTCGACCTCGTCGGCGTAAGCATCTTTGCCGCGAGCGCGCAGCGTTGCCACAAGCTCCGGGTCGGGCGAGAAGTGCTTCTCAATGGACTTCTTATCGCGGCTGTTCACAATAACGACCTCGTCGGCGCCCGATGCCAAGCCCTCTTCGACCACATACTGAATAACCGGGCGATCGACCACAAGCAGCATTTCTTTCGGCTGAGCCTTGGTGGCGGGAAGGAAGCGCGTGCCCATGCCCGCAGCGGGAATCAAAGCCTTCAACGTACATCTCCTATCTGGGAAAACGACGCGCCGCGCACGGCGGCCCGTTCGATTGCGTGGATGTATTGTACGACACTTGAACGCCGAGTGGGAAAAGCCCAAAAAGGCTGCACGCTAGTGCGAACGAGCACCACCGCGAATGAACACCGGGCACCCCATCGCCAAGCGCGCCCTTGTCTCCGAGAAAGAAAAGCGGCAGGCGCCGTAGCACCCACCGCTCCAATCTCATATACGCAAAAACCAGGCCGGCGCACTATTTCTTCGCAGCAAGCAACTCTTCGACATGCTCTTCAAGCGCGTCAAGCTTCTTTTCGGTGTTCTTCAACTTCAAGGTGGTCATAATCACATACACCATGAGAATCGCGAAGATAAGCGCATAGGCGGCGATTACGTACGGCGCACCGCCAAGCACGGTGGAATAGATTTCAGAAAGAACGGGATTCATTTAGTCCTCCAATGCGTCAGAAAGGCGGGCGACTTTGTCTTGCATGATTTGGGTGCGCAGGCGCAGGCGGTACAGGCCGAACGCGATGAGCATCATGCCGAACAGCGACAGCAAGAACGGCAGCAACATGTCGGGCGACAGACCCGAATCGGTACGGAAAATAACCGGGTGCACGCTCGAGGGAATGATGCGCGTGATCATGAAGCAGATAGGCACATCCACGCAAATCAGAATGCCAAGCACGGCCGAATAGGTCGCGCGGCGCTCAGGGTCTTCAACGGCGTTGCGCAGAATGAAGTACGCGAAAACCATGAGCATCAAAATAAAGTACGTGGTAAGACGCGGCTCCCATGTCCACCACACGCCCCACTCGAAGCGCTCCCACAGCTCACCGCTGGCCATTACGCACAGCACGAAGACGAGCGCGACTTCCATGCAGATGCGCGAACGCACATCATAGCAAGCGCGTTTGGTCATAAGGAATCGAACGCCGTAGAACGCAGAGAATATCACGGCAGCGAAACTCGAAATGGCCACCGGCACGTGCCAATAGAAGATCTTCTGCGAGATGAGCAGCTTATTGGCCACCACGGTTCCCGCGATAACCTGCGGCTCGCTCACAGCTGCGCCGTTGACGAGCGGCGCCAACGTGAACGTGAGCACGAAGCCCGCAACGGCGAGCAGCGTGCCCACCGCCATCATCCAAGGCGCGGCAGCGTCAAGCTTGCCACCAACCTTGGGCTCCTTAAACGGTTTGTCGGTCATGTCACCAACCCTTCCTCGTATGCCTTAAGCAACGTATACCATCTATTCGTATCCTACCAGGGCTTCGGTTTGGCTCGGAGGGCCCGGCCAAAGCCACGGCTCGCTACCGCTTCGCTTCGCGCAGCTGAGCGAACCTTGCGTCGCGGTCGCGTGCGGCCCCGCGCGGGCTTTTTGGAAACCGTCGGTGTTCATTCCTGCTTTTCATTCCAGAATGAAACACCGTCAAGCGGGCGCATAGCAAGCCAGAGGCGAGCGGTAGCCCGCTGTGGTTTCAGAAAAGCCCGCGCGGGGCCGCACACGACTCCAACGATTTAAGCGCTCACGACGAAGTCGTAAAGCACCCACGACACCAAAATCATGATGACGTCGTAGCCCCCCGCCAAAGCCATTGACGTGGCAAACGTCTCCATCACTTCCTCGCCGCCAACCAACACGCCCGTGGTCGCTGAAACGCACGCCCATAGAAGCGGGAACATAAGCGGAATGAACAACACCGCGAGCATCACATCTTTGCCGCGCGTATTGATGGTAATGGTTGAAAGCAGCGTGCCAATGCCTGCGATACCGATGGTGCCTACCAAAAGCGGCGCGAACATGAGCGGCCACGTCTCGGCGGCACCCACCGTTCCCAAGAAAAAGAAGAAGAACAAAGGCACGCAAATAACCTCGACGATTAGCAAAAACACCAAGTTCGCCGTGGCCTTCGCCAAGAAAATCACGGAGCGGTCCATGGGCACGAGCAAAATGCTCTCCAAGCAGCCGTTTTCTTTCTCATGAGAAAACGAGCGGTTCAACCCCAGCAGGCTTGTGAACAATACCACGACCCACAAAAGGCCGCCCGCCATTTGCTGAATGTCGAGCTCGCTTCCCGCCTGAGCAAGCGAGGCGCCATACACCACGAGCACGAGCAGAGCATACAGGCCCATAGACGTGATCATTTCCTTGGTGTGCAGCTCCTGGGCGAGATCTTTGCGCAAGAGCGCCTTGTAATGCGCCCAGGTTGAGGGCTTTTTCATTTCAACGGCCACTTACGCCACCCCCATTCCCACGGTCTCGCGATAGAGCTGGCGGAACTGCTCGAAATCGATGTCTTCCTTAGGCGCGTAGCTCACCACGCGACCGCGCGCAAGCACGAGCGCATGCGTGCACACATCGAAGCCCTTCTGCAAATCGTGACTCACCATGATGAAGGTTCGCCCGTCGCGCAGCTGCTCGATGAGCCCGTCGAAAATCTCGACTGCATGGGGATCAAGACCGGCGTAGGGCTCGTCAAGAAACACCACGTCGGGGTCGTTCATCAGGGCACGCGCGATGGAAAGGCGCTGCGTCATGCCGCGCGAGAAGGTGCGCACCACGTCGAAGCGGCGATGGTCGAGTTCAACTGCGCGCAGAAGCTCGCGCACGCGCTCCTCGGCGTTCACCACGCCATAGAGCTGCGCGGTGAACATGAGGTTCTCCATAGCCGTAAGATCGGGATACAGCATGGGGTTGTGCGAGATGAGCCCAATGTGCTCGCGCACCTTGTCGGGTTCTTCCTTCGCATCGAACCCCGCCACAAGCGCCGTGCCCGACGTAGCGCGAGAAAGCGTGGCAAGCGTGCGCACGAGCGTGGTTTTCCCAGCGCCGTTCGGCCCGAAAATCGAAAGGAACGCACCTTCAGGCACTTCGATTGACACCTTGTCGAGCGCCTTGCGGTCGCCGAACACCTTCGTGAGCTTTTTCGTTTCAATGGCGTTTGCCATAGCTGCCGCCCTACGCTTCCGCCGTTGCCGCCGGCCTGGTCGCCGTCACGGTTTCGGCCGCGGCATCGGTCGCCGCCTCGGCAGCGCCTTCAGCCTTGCTCGCGACCTGTTCCGCACAAGCCTCGCCCGCAGCCGATTCCGCGCGAGCATCGCCCTTGGCAGTTTCGGCTTGCGCCCGGGCTGCATCCTTCACCTTATTGGAGGGCTTGCGACGGCCGAATGCGCCGAGACCGGTGCCAATAACGAGCATCGCAAAACCGACCCATACCCAGCTGATGAGCGGGTTCACGCGCACGTCCATCGACAGCTGGCCAGCATCGTTCACGCCGCGGTACACCACGAACAAGTCTTCCATGGGGAAGCTGATCACGCTCGCGTTGAGCTTGGTCTGTTGCGTAGCCGACTGAAGCGTCACCGAAGGCGACACGGTGTCAATGTAGCTGCCGGAATTCGTGTCGTACACCTCAAACTGGGTGCAATAATCGATCTGCTTGCCGTTCGAGGTCTGGTTCACTTCGTTGTTCGCATAGCGAAGCTCGTAGTTTTCAATCGTGAACGTGCCACCCGTGTTGGTATCTTGGTCGAAATCGACATAGCCGACCTTCTCGGTCACATACATCGACGAGCCAATGAGGCCCACCAAAATGACGGACATCGCGAGGTGCGTGATGTAGCCGCCGAAACGCGGGGCATCGGCCGCGAGGCTCGCGAAAAACGCCGCCACCGGGTTTTTGCCCGTGGCCTTTGCGCGCGCGCCAACCGTGCGGCCAATAAGGAACAGCGTGTTGAAGAACAGCAAGCTCGCCACGGCGAATCCCACCACGGCGATGCCGTTGTAGTACCACACGGGGCCTTCCGAGGCGAGTTCTTCAGCCTCGGTGCCGCCCGCCTGAATAATGGCGTCATACGCCGGGTAGAGCGTGGTCACGAAATACGACATAAGCCCAACGAACAGCACAACCGCGCACAATGCGGGAATGCGCGCCTTCTTCCAGAACGTCTTGGGGTCGGTTTTCACCCAAGAAAGAAGCGGGCACACAGCAATGATCGCGCAGTACACCACGCCAAGCGGGCGCGCGATGGCGTTGTACGTGCCAGCAGACAGGCTCTGGCCGCCGAACGGCAGCCACGAAGGCAGCGCGCTTGCCACCGTGAGGTAGCACAGAATCACCGTGAACACGATCATAATCACGTTGTTGAAGTAATACGCGGCGTCACGCGAGGCGAACGATTCCATAACGTCGTTCTCGCCGGGACAGAAGCTTTTCCAGCGAATGAACAGGCCAATAATACCCACAAGCATCGAGACCGCGATAAGGCCGCCGAAAAGCACGAGCGACACGGGGTCGCCCTCAAAGGCGTGCACCGATTGCACGATGCCCGAGCGCGTGATGAACGTGCCGGTAATGACGAACGCAAACGTGATGCACGCGCACATAATCGACCAGCGCTTAAACGCGCCGCGCTTGCGATACACAGTGAAGCTGTGCACAAGCGCGAGCGCCACGCACCACGAAAGCAAGCTGGCGTTTTCCACGGCGTCCCAGCCCCAATAGCCGCCCCAGCCGAGCACGACGTAGGCCCACACGCAGCCAAGGCCAATGCCAATGCCCAAAAACAGCCACGAAATCATAGCGAAGCGGCTCGAGCGCTCGACCCATTTCTTCGAAGGGTCGTTCACGATGAGCGCCGCGATAGCGTATGCAAACGGAATGGTAAGACCCGCATAGCCGATGAACAGCGTAGGCGGGTGAATGGCCTGCGCCCAGTGCTCAAGCAGCGGGTTCATGCCTTGCATGGAGCCCGTGTTCGTGAGACGGCCCGAGGAATCGATATAAGGCGCGGCGGTCGCGGTGAAGGGCATGTTGCTTTCGGAGAAGAGCATAACCGCCACAAACGCCACGAGCACGAGGCCCGACACGAGCAGCGCCATGCAATCAATGGGCTCGTCGTGCTTCATCACGCGCACGGCCACGGCCACATTGAAAGCCGAAATGAGCCACGCCCACAACAGAAGCGAGCCTTCGCGGCCGGCCCACAGGCCCGCAAAGCGATAGAGCACGCCGAGCGCGCCTTCCGCCTCAGAATGCTCGAGCAGCACGTATTCGATAGAGAAGTCACCCGTCATGAAGCAGAAGACGAGCAGGCCGCAGCAGAACGTGAGAGCGACAAACGCAAGAATATGCGCCACGGCGCCCGCCCATGCGAACGTGTCGGCCGAAGATGCGCGGCGAGTGCCGCGAAGCGCCTGCGAAGCGAGCAGGCATACAGAGCCAATGGCAACGCCAGCGAAGGCGATGACCAAGCCGAACAAACCAAAAGTAGACACGCTCTAACCCTCCTGCGCGACGTCGGTAGCCTTGAATGCGCCAGAAGCCTCCAGCGAGCCCGTAACCACGACCGAGGTGCCATCGGCGATGCCGTCGGCAAGCGCACCGTCGTAATCGACCGCGATCTCGCGCGAAGCGTCGCTGGCGTCAACAACAACGAAGCGCGGCTCGCCGCTTTCTGCGGCCGAGGTAAGCGTACCGGCCTTCACGGTGCCTTTGAGCTTCACAGTGGTGTTGATGATAGAGTCACCATAGTCGAGCAAGCTCGTCACGCTCAGCGCGTCGGTAGCGCTTTCGTACTTCGAGGGGCACTTCGTCACGAGTTCGCTGCACACGAGTTCGAGGCCGCCTTCGCCCTCGACGATTTTACCCGTGCAAATGGCGGTCACACCATTGCCGAACGTCGAAGAGGCCGCGCCGTCATAGCTCACGTGGAGCTTCTGGGCCGGGTCGCCCCCATCGGGATCGTAAATGTCGAACGTGAGCACGCCGTCAACCGTGGCAAACGAATTGTCGACCACGTTGCCGGAAACCTGCACGCGCTCGCCGGCGAGGTCAGATTCCAGGGCGTCTTTCACCGAAATGGTTTTCGCCGCGCCGCTCGAGCCAACAATGGCCAGAACAATCGCGAGCACCACAACGATGACGCCCGTGACCACAATGAGCCTGCGCTTCATTTTGGAGTTCATTTACTTCGCTCCTTTTCCATGCGGCGCTTCCTCGCCGCTCCCCTTGCGCGCACGCGCGCCCGTAACTCAAAAAGCCCCATCGGGCATTGCGGCCCCACACCAAAAAAGAGCAGGGCATTCCTACTTTAAAGAATACAAAAAAGGACCCGCCAAAAAATGGCAGGTCCTTTTGTTCCATGGCGCTTCAGGAAACTACGCAGATTGCAGTACCCAAGGCGTTGTAGCCAATAAAAACGTCAAACTAGAGAGTCTGAACCTTCTTGGCGTCGGTCGCGTTGAGCCAGCCCTCCGGGATAGGAGCGTCGCTGTGGCAGCTGGAGCAGTAGTTCACAGACTGCGCATGGCCCTTGTGGCACTGAGTGCAAGAGTACTCGCCGTGCTGGGCGACATGCGGGTTGCGGGTGCTGGACAGGTCGGCAGTCAGGGCCACGAGGTCGTCGCGGGTCATGACGGAACCGTCAGCGTTGGTATGGCAACCGGAGTTCAGGCAGAACTCATCGTCTTCAGCGCCACGAGCAGCAACGAGCTCGCTGATGTCGCGGGTCTCGAGGACGGTTTCGCCCTGCTTGTTCTCGCCAGCGACCTCATAGTTGCCGCTAATCCAGTTCATGCCCTCGGTGACCTGCTCGGTAATGACAGGCTGATGGCAGCCGAGGCAGGTGGTGCCAGCTTCGGTCTTGTGCAGGTAAGCCATCATGGAATTCTTCTGATCCTCAGAAGTAAGCTCGTTACCATACTTGTCGTAGTTACCGGAATCGTAGGTCTCGAGATACGCGTCCATCGGGGTGTGGCAGATGGCGGCGCAGAAGCTCGGCTGCTCATGCCAAACCCAGAAGCCCGCACCAGCGGCCACAATCACAACAGCAACAACACCGACGACGACGGGCCACTTTTTCTTGCCCTTCTTGGCGGCTTTGGTATCCGCAGCTTCGGTCGTTTCAACCTTCTCTTCTTCAGCCATGGATACCCCCTTTCTTTCTTCTTTCCTTCACTTCCCCGTATTCCGTGTACAAGTTGGAGGGGATGCCCAAGGCATCTTGGTAAATCTGTACACGAAATACTTCCGAGAACTTTAGCACAGTTCGCCGAAAAACCGCCGAAAAAGCCCTCACCCATTTGGGGGGAAATTACAACAAATTACGTATATGAGGCCGTTTTTGCCTCGTCCGCAAGGTACGAAATACCGATTTACTAAGTATTTTGACGTAGTCGGCGCCGAAATGGCTGCGTTCGTTTGTTGTAGTAGCGTTTTTGCTTCATTTATGAAACAACATCGTTTGACCATTTTCCCGCGGCGTCGCGCGACGTGATTAACGCCCGCCGAAACGTTCGTGAGCGGCACATAGGCGGCGCGCCTGAGCGCACGTCTATCATGAGCGCTCCCGCATCAGAGTCCATCGCCGTTCAGACGTAGTTCTCACTCGAAAGGCACGAACCTCTTCGAGGCCTTTCGAGTGAGAATAGCCCACGCGCGGCATGAATCGCGAGATATCTCCTACAACTCAGGATGTCTCGGCGGCGCGAACCCAATTTCAAGGGCCGAATGCGGACATGCATCCACGCATTTCCCGCACAGCATGCAGTCGCCGGCAGCCACGCGGTCGGCCTTGCCCGAAAGGGCATCGTCAAGGATTTCGGGATCGCACAGACACGCCGCCTGGCATGCGCCGCAATGCACGCACAAATCATGGTCGATCTTCACGCTCACCAAACCCACGCAACCGAGCGTTTCATACATGCCGCCAAGGGGGCACAACGCGCGGCACCACACGCGGTGCGCCCAGAATAACTCCGCAAACACGATTGCCACCAGCGTGAAAACCCCCGCAAACGAGCCGAACAGCACGGCCTTGTTCACGGCGCTTATGGGATTCACCAATTCGAACACGGGCACGCTGCATACTGCGGAAAGAGCAAGCACCGCCGCCGCGATTCCGACCTTCGCCTTGCGCGGGACCGCGCGCTCGCGCACCGCAATGCCCAATTTGCCGCGAAGCCAATCGACAAACTCGCACAGCAGGTTCACCGGACACGCCCAGCCGCAAAAAGCGCGCCCGCGAACCACGCCGTAAGCCGCCAAAACAGGAAGCGCCCAAGCAAGACCGGCAAAAGCAACGCTTTTCGCCGCCGCCGCAACCTGCAGCGCAGCGAAGGGGTCGAGCAAATCGAGTCCGAACAAATGCGACGACGAGAGACTTCCCCACCAAGCAAACCCACTCGGCGTCGCAAGCGGCTCTTCGGGAGAAGAAAAGCCCAGCCCCAAAGCACTCCAGCCCGCCGCGGAAATCGGCACGAAGAAAAGAATCGCTACGACAATTTGGACCACGCGGCGCGCAATCGTCCAACGCCCCTTACGCTTCTTTGCCACGGCAAACCTACTTCCCCAAGTTATCATCTTCGAAATTGGCGTAAACAAGATCGACGCCACGAACCGTATCGATGCTCACAAAATCGCTCGCGATACGATGGCTTTCATCGATACCATCGGCCTCCACGGTCACCACCACTTTGCCTTGCTTTGCGTCAATACCATGCACTTCCACGCCATCGCGAGCAGAAAGCTCGGCGGCAACGGCGTCGCACGCCTCGGGAGCGCATTCAACAATCAAACTTGAAATAGTCATCGGAATCCCCCTCAAACATGACCCGTCAATAGCTCAGCAATGAAGGCCCCACGCATTTCTCCGCACGTTTCGGCCCTCCGAGGCTCCCAAGCGAACGCTAATCGTCAAGCCCTTCCTGTCCGGTTTCCACTTCGGCCTCTTCATAGGTCGCGTCGTCGCCGAGCTTCTTGTTCGGATCAACCGAATGGCAGCTACGGCATTCATTGCGAATGGGGTCGAGCTCGAATGTCGACGGGTCGTTGTTCATGTAGTGGCCATTCGGCATGGCAACCGCATTTTTTGCCGTAGGATTGCCCTGCACGCTGGCACCGTGGCATCGATAGCACTTATATGCCGTGCGATCGACATATTTCTGATGCTGAGCTGGCATGAGCTTCGGCGTGGTTTCGGTGCCGGCAACCGCATTAGACGGCTCGGGCTGCTGAGCCGCGCAACCCGCACCCGCCACGCAGCCAACAGCCAACACGACGGTCACAACCGCAATGCCCACACGCGTTTTGGAAATCTTCATCGTCAGACCCTCCCTAAGCCTTCTTGATGCTGACACACGTCTTTTTATAGTCGGTCTCTTTCGAAAGCGGGCAATAGTAATCCTGCACAACACGATTGATGAGCGTTTCAGCCGCAAAGAACGGCGCAAACACCATGCCTGAAGGAGGCTCAACGCGACCGGCGAGCGACACCTTGATCTGCATCGTTCCATGCGGGCTCGTAAGCTGAACCATATCGCCGTCGTTTACGCCAAGCGCGGCAGCGTCTTCGGCGTTCATGGAAAGCAAGGCCTCGGGCAGCGCACGATCGAGCTCCTCGACGCGGCGCGTCATGGTGCCGGTATGCCAATGCTCGAGCAAACGGCCCGTGCAGAACCAGAACGGGAATTCCGCGGAAGGCTCCTGCGCCGGCGGCTCATACGGACGGAAGACCACCGAAGGCTTGTGATCGGCGCTCTTGTACCAGCTCATGCCGCCAGCAAGACCCTTATCGCCATACATCTCGATACCGACCTCGTCATAGCCATCGGCCTGCTTGCCATCGGAAAAACGCCACTTGGTGGGCAGCCACTGCCCATCGACCTCGCGCACGGGCCAGGTAAGGCCGTGGTGCGCCAGATATTCGTCGTAGGGAGCGAGCTGCTTGGCTTCCATCTTGAGCTTCTTTTCAACATTGATGGCTGCGGCGCGTTCGTTCAAATCGGGGTTCGAGAACGTGCGGTACTCCTCCCAAATCGCACGGTTGACCTCGCGCGAATCACCATTGAAGTCGTCTTTTTCAGCATCCCAAATGAAACCGAACAAGCGCGTGAACGCATCTTCGCCGTCAATCGTTTCACCTTCGAGCACGCGGCGCGCGACTTCGAGCAGCACCCACACGTCCCACTTGGCATCGCCCACAGGCTCCACAGCCTTTTCGAACACCGAGGTGCGGCGCTCCGCATTGCCAAATTGGCCCTCGCGTTCCACCCACATTGCCACGGGGAAAACGACGTCGGCATACTGAGTCGTAAGCGTCGGATACACTTCGTTCACCGCGATGAACGTGTCGAAAATACCCGTGTGCTCGCCGTCTTCGCCCAAGAAACGCGTCAGATTCGGCAGAGACTGCGCCCAGTTGTTGTGCGCGCTCCACAGGAAATCGATGTTGCCTTTCGACATTTCACGGAAGAGCTTGATCGTGTGATAGCCAGGCGTTTTGATTTCATCGAGGTAGCCTTCGGGCAAATTCCAAACGGCTTCGGTATAGCGACGATGCGCCTCGTTGGCCACCACGAGGTCGGCCGGCAAGCGATGGCAGAACGTGCCCACCTCGCGCGCCGTTCCGCATGCGCTCGGCTGGCCGGTGAGCGAAAATGCCGTTGAGCCCGGCTTGCCGTACTTGCCGGAAAGCAGGTGGATGTTATGCAGGTTGTGGTTCATCCACGTGCCGCGATTGTGCTGATTAACGCCCATGGTCCACAGGCTCATCACGCGCAAATCGGGGTCGGCGAACACTTCGCACAAATCAGTAAGGTCCTCGACGGAAACGCCCGAAAGCTCGCTCGTGTACTCGAGCGTGTAGTCTGCCAAGCGCGCGGCGTATTCCTCAAACGTGCATGCGGTGGTTTTATCGACCGATTTGCCCAGGTCGCTTTTATCGTAGCCATCCTCGTAGGCGTTGCCGATGTTTTCGGTGCCCATTTTGAACTGCAAGTGGTCGCGCACGAAATCGGCATCGTATTTCTTATTCTGAATGAGGTAGTTCGCAACGCAATTCGCAATGGCCAAGTCGGTGCCCGGATGGAACAGCAAAACCTTATCGGCGCTTGCCGAAGTTCGGGTTTTCATCGTGGTGATGTCGATGTGGCGAACGCTTTCATTCTGAAGCTTATGCGCGGTGAGTCGCGAATAGAGCATGGGGTGCGCCTCGGCCATGTTGGCACCCCAGGTGATGAAAACGTCGGCATTGTCGAGATCTTCATAGCAACCGGCGGGTTCGTCGGTCTGGAACACGTTCATGAAGCCGACGACGGCGCTCGCCATGCACATGCGCGCGTTCGGATCGATATTGTTGGAAAGCAGGCCGGCCTTCCAGAACTTCGCGGTAAGGTAGCCTTCCGTAATAGGCTGCTGGCCGCTGCCCCAAAATGCCAGACGGCTCTTGTCTTTCTTCCATGTTTCGCGCAGCTTGGTCGACACGAGCTCAAGCGCTTCTTCCCAGCTTGCTTCGCGCAGGCCGCTTTCGGTGCCCTTGGTGCCAGCGTCATCGCGAATAAGCGGCGTAGTCAGGCGATCTTTTCCATACAGAATCTTGCCAAGGTAATAGCCCTTCACGCAATTCAGGCCGCGATTCGATTGGTTGTCGGGATCGCCGGTGACAGCCGTGATCTTCCCATCTTTCGTCTCGACCAGCACGCCGCAGCCGCAGCCGCAGAAACGGCACACTGCGGTATGCGTTTGCGCATCGCCCGCGCCTTGCTGCCCCGCATCGGGCTTGCTGGCGCATGCCGCCAGACTGCCGCCCGCCGCCGCCATCGCAGCAGCAATCGCCGAAGCCTTCACGAAATCGCGTCGCGTAACATCCATGGTGTCTTCCTTCCCTTAATAACGGTTCTTCCCTATAACCTTTTAGAAAGCGCCCTTCGGAAGCGCTCTGTTGCCTGGCTCGATTTATTCGGCGTAGCTCAGCCGTCGTCATCCTGAGACTTCGGCAAAGCCACGCCCGGGCTCCAAACAAAACCACGGTATCCCGTGCTGTCCCGCGCGACCCCGTACGGCCGAAGCAGCCGGAACTAAAACGCTGGACGACGAAGGTCAATCGGCTTTTACCCCGCCCAAGGATTCGATACGTGTTTTGCCTGCTCTTCATCGATACGTCGGCGCGCCTCGCCGTAGTCGCGCACGATTTCGATGGCAACCTGCGGGTCGCTCACAACGCAACGCTGCACGCACAAGCCGCAGCCGACGCATTTTTCAGGATCGACCAACGGCTCAAACACCGCGTGAATCGCGTCGCCCTCACGCACGGAGGCGCCAATGGCGATGGCGGAATCGATGAAGGGGCATGCGCGATAGCACACCTCGCAGCGCATTCCTTGAACGGCTATGCACAAATCGCGATTGATTACCGCGCATCCCATGCGCACCTCATCGCGCGCAGGCACCGGGTGCAACGCCTCGGTAGGGCACGCGACGATGCAGGGAAAATCGGCGCACAGGCGGCACGCCTGGGCGCGCGCGTCAATCACGGGGGTTCCGGTTTCGGCGCCCGTTGGCCCTTTCGCCATGCGAATCGCCTGGTAGGGGCACGCTTCCAAACAACGCCCGCATTTAATGCAGCGCGCGCGAAAATCGGCTTCATCCGACGCTCCTGGCGGACGAAGAAGCCCCTCGCCATTGCCGGCGAAGCAGACCGCAATGCCACCAGCGGCCACTCCGGCCGCGGCGATTGCGCCAAACGTTGTCGTTTCCATTTCCCACCCCCATGTGGCCCAAAAGCCTACAAATTGCATTATTCGACAGAAAATTGCCTGCCAAAAGGGATGGTTCGCGCTATATTTATGGGGACGATTCCAGCAATTCAGGCGACAGGGAAGCGCTTGATGGGGACGCTTAATCAGCCAAGGGGTGACGGCGATGATTTCGCTTGACCAGAACTCGCGAGACCCGCTTTACGTGCAAATTTACGATTCCATTCGACGCGACATCACCGAGAACCCGCTCAAACCGGGCGAAAAACTCATGCCCATTCGCAAGCTCGCCGAAAGCTTGGATGTTTCTCGCAACACTGTAGAAAACGCCTACGCGCAGCTTTTGACCGAGGGATACGTCACAAGCCGCAGCGGGTCGGGATATGTGGTGTGCGACGTTGACTTTTCGCCTCTTTCGGAAGCGAGCGTCGAAAAGGACCGCGCCGCAGCGAGCCGAAAAACCAAACAGGCCACCTCATCCGCGGCCATAGGACGAGTGGGCCCGGCGCTCACCGAAGAGGGGCTCAGCGGCAGAAACGCCGCCGAGCATGCAGCCGCGCGCAGCACGAAGCTCACAAACTTGTCGCCTTCCGAAAACCGCGCTCCGCACGCACCCGCCATTGAGTTCGACTTCACCTACGGCGATCGCCCGCGCGGAAGCTTCCCCGAAGTCGCGTGGCGCAAGCTCACGGGCGATGCGCTTTTTTCGGTCGACAGCAAGGCGAACGCATATGGCGATGGACTGGGCGAAACGGAGCTGCGCGCCGAAATCGCACGTCGCATCCATGCGACGCGCGGCGTGAATTGCGAGCCCGAACAGGTCGTTTTACAAGCGGGCACGCAGGCGGCGCTCGGCAATCTGCTCGATTTGTTCGACCCCATGCGCGACAGCGTCGCCATCGAAAACCCCGGATACGACGGAGCCATGGCAGTGTTTCGCAACCGAGGATTCCGCATTACGCCGCTGCCCGTTTGCCCCGACACAACCGAAGCCCAGCAAGACGCCTTCGCCTCAAGCCTTTACGCAAGCGGCGCGAAGCTCGTCTTCTGCACGCCATCGAATCAATTTCCGCTCGGCATGACCATGCCGCTTTCAATGCGCGTTCGTCTCATCAAATGGGCCGCCGAGCGCGATGGATATATTTTGGAAGACGACTACTGCCGCGAATTCCGATACGCCGAGCGACCCATACCAAGTCTGCAATCGCTCGACACACGAAATCGTGTGATATATATGGGCACATTCTCAAAGGTACTCTCACCAGCGCTGCGCATGAGCTATCTCGTGCTGCCACCGCAACTGCTCGATCGCTGGCGCGAGAAATTCGCTCGTCACTATTGCCCCGTCCCCTGGCTTTCCCAAAAGGTACTTTACCTATTCATGAGCGAAGGATATTGGGATAGGTACACCCGCGCGACCATGACGGCATACCACAAACACCGCAACCTGCTTATGGAATGCCTGCAGCATGAAATGGGCAGCAAAATTGAAATTTTCGGCGGCACGGCAGGCTTGCATTTGCTCGTGGCGACCCACGATGGCCGCTGCGAGTGCGAGCTGCTCACCGCCGCCGAAACGGCAGGCGTGCGCGTATACCCCACCAGCGGCTATTGGATGCCGCGTCATCAAACCGACCCCTGCGGAAGATGCGTGCTTGTGGGCTTTTCGAGCATCGAACCCGAACTGATTCCAGCAGGCGTGCATCGCCTCGCGCAGGCGTGGTTCCCTGAAAAATAACGCCGCCAACGCTAACGGCAGCCAAGGCAGATGTCCTTCGTGCATTTTTATGCAAAGACCGAACCCATACCCGCATCAAATGCGAAAAAGGCCGCGAAATGATTCGCGGCCTTTCAAGGGAGGGCGGGTTTTGCTTTTCTTGCTCCGCGCTATGCCAGCAGGGCCAGCGCTTCGTCAACGGCCTTTTCGGACTTGTCGAGCGTCTCATCGGAGAGCTTCGAGTTGTGCGCGCCGTCACCGTTTTCGACCATCACGAAGTCCCAGTAGAACTGCGCATTGCGATGCAGTTTCTGGCATTGCGCGAGCTTGTCGCCCACAAGCGTGCCGGCTGCAACCTGATCGGTCATGGTATTGGCGAGCTGCTCGATTTTCTTCGAAATCGCCTGCACGCGCTCTTCCTGATGAGCCTGAATCTCGGCGACTTCAGCCTTCAAGTCGCTATGACACGTCGAGCAGTCATTAGCCAGCAAGTCTTCGTTTTCGAGCGGGCTCGTCCACTTGTGGCTCACATACACCGTGCCATCTTCCGCGGTTGCCTTACCCATATGGCAATCGGCGCAGGTATAGCCAAGATTGGTCATGTATGAACCGCCACCGCCGTAGTTCGTCTCAAACTCGGGGTGCTGCACCTTAATCATAGGCGTGTCGGTGCCAGGATATTTCCAATCGGCGAAGCCCATGCTGTCGTAGTACGCGAGAATCGCATCGGGCGTCATTTGCTCGCGACCCGAGTAGGGATTCGCGGGCACCTTGGTTTGGCCATTGAAGTAGTACTCATTGTGGCACTGCCCGCACACCTGAGCGTCCTTCGGAATGCTGTCGGCGTCAGCCCCGAGCGAATCGAAGAAAAACTTGCTCGCAACGGTGTTGGATTTCGGATCGTTCTCATGGCAGTTGTAGCAGCTGACCGGCTCGTCGAACTGGCCGATCATGTCGTTGAACTTCTCGGCGTACACGCCGTCGCCTTCAGAATTCACCAAAGCGGTGAACTGGGGCGTTTTGCATGTAATGCAGTTTGCGAGCTGCTCTTTTTGCTGCGTGCGCGGCGTTTCTTTCACGCTCTCAAGCGTATACAAGTGGCCGGCCGCCTGGTCGTAGCCCAACGCGAACGCGTATCCCTTGTACATGGTGTTGAGCGCCGGATACGTTTCCAGGTAGTTCTTCTTGCCGGAATCGGGCGAGTTCGACGCATTGTCCATGTAACTCGCATACTCGTTCGGATAGATGTCTTTCCACGATTCGGCGCTCACCACGCCGAACTCGTCGGCCTCGGGCATGGCGTGCTTGGCAGCGGCGTTTGGTGACGGCGCAGCCTCGATTTTACCCGTAGTCGCAGAAGGCGCACATGCGACTAGGCCAACGACCAGCGCAAACGATGCAACTCCAACGCCCCACATGGCAACTTTCGTTTTGCCGCCGCGCGCGAACGCTTTAGGCGATGCAGCTGCAGCCTTGCCCTGCGCATCGGCGCAGTTCGCAGTCTCGATTTTGCTCGCGCTTTCAAGCTTGTCTTTCTTCATGGGATTCCCCCTTCCCCTTGCTAACTATGGGAATGCAGGCCCTCCCTGATCATTCCCTAGGGGCAATATACGTTGGAAAGCGTACCTTCAGAAGGGACGCTTTCGCGCATTTTAATGGGGACAATTAAAATTGACCTGGAAGCATGGGCCGCCAACAAACGCACGCGGCGAGCAAAGCACGCAACGTTTCGTCCGCCCGGAACGCCAGCGCTTATTCAACCTAGAGCGCATGCATGCGCGCGCTCATGTCACAGGGCTTCGCGGAAAACGGCGCCGTGGTCGCCAGGCCATCAACGCCCGTGGCGGCATAGGCCGCAGCGTTTTCGGGATTGATGCCGCCGGCCGCGATAAGCGTAAGGCGCGGGTCGATCTCGCGCAGCTCGACAACGAGGGATGTCAACTCGTCAACGGGAACCTTGTCGAGCTGGATGCCATCGACGCCTTCCCCACCCGCACTTACGCGCGCGAGCGTGCGCGCTTGTTCTGCGTTCGCTTCCACAAACAGCTTCTTTTCGATGCACTTCGACTTGATATTCGGCAGCTGCTCGACAAACGCGTCGAAGCCGCCCATGAATTCCATATGATTCCCGAACACGAGCACGGTTTCTGAAAGGCCCAAACGATGAGGGAACGCACCGCCTGCCATGATTGCGCTCGTGAGCAGGTCTTTCGCACCCGGCATGCTCTTGCGCGTCGTGAGAATTTCGCAACGAGGGTTCACCGCATGCGCGGCATTCACCATCATGCGCGTTTTCGTGGCAACTGCTGACAGGTGGTCGAACGTGTTCAGGCACACCTTCCACGCCGCATGCAAATCAGCTGCCGCGCCGCGCACGACGAAGAACGTCTCGCCTGCCGCGAGCCCGTCGCCGTCGGCTCGTGCGCTTGCGATTTCGCACCCGCACTTTTCGGCGATGCGGCACGCCACCGACACGCCCGCGAGCACGCACGCCTCGCGCGTGAAGAATTCCATCTCGCCCCGCTTGGCACCAATGCCCAAAACCTCGCTCGTGAGGTCAATATATGGAACGTCTTCGGCAATGAACTGGTCGATTCGAGAATCGGGTATGCGCAGCATGTTTTCCCCTTAATGCGGCTTCGACGCGACAACTATTCTTGCTTTAGGATAGCCGTTCCGGTTGCGTGCGCAAGGCCCTTGATGCGGAATAACCGCCACAGGCCGCCTCGAACACGAGTGCGAAACACCGTCGTTGAACGCTGGGTGGTTATTGACTCTGCAGCAAACACAGGGTTTCGTTGCGGCACGACACCCTATCCCAGGCGCAGACATGAAATTTTCGATACGGAACGTTGACCGCTAACCGTCGCAGAAGACCATGCGAAAGACTCCATGGAACCCCTTGCAGCAAGCCTTCGCAGAAACGCCCCGAGCTAAAGCCTGGCCAGAGCCCTTCGCAGAAGCACTCGGCTGAAATCCAATCGGAAGTCTCAGCGAAAGCACTCAGCAATAGAGGCCGACGGAAGAGACCGGCAGAAAATGCCACAATGGGGCCTCATTGCAGATTATCGAGCCCGAATTGGCAGAAAACGCCACTATGGGGCCCGAAATGACGAAGTTCAGGGCCCTAACGCAAGAACAATAATGCGGCTCGCAAGCGATGTTTTCGCAAAACACCAGGTGAAAGAGATTTACTGAATTCGAGATAGGCGAAAGGCCCCAAATCTCTACCTGCAATGAGGCCCCATTCTCGCCTTTTCTGACACGCAGCTGCACCAAACCGACACGCCAGCCTGGCGCCAATTCGGCGTAGCGTCATATTGCTAGTCTGGCATGGGAAATTTGCGCGGAAGGCTATCGCATCGGTCCAACGCTGCGCTAACGCCGCCATGGAGACACCGACAGCATCGACATCGACGGCACAATCAGACGACATCGCCATCGGAAGCACCGACATCCGCGACGCCAACGGCGTCGGCCACACCGCGACAGCGTCATTGACATTCGCCCCAGCGGATTGCGGGCCCGTTCAAGAAGCGGCTGCTTTTGCCAGCCGGCATTGCAGTGGCTGGCTGCGAAGCCGCCGCGCCGTTCTTTAGTAGTCGTTCGCAGCGGGAGAATTCATCCAATCTTGGTAGAACGTCTCGTATTCGCCGGCGAGCACTGCCTCGCGCGCCTTGCCCATAAGGTCGATCAGGAAATGCAGGTTGTGAATCGACAGCAGAATACCGCCGAGCATTTCACCCTGTTTTACCAGGTGGCGAAGGTATGCACGCGTGTAATGCGTACACGTGGGGCAGCTGCACTCGGGATCGAGCGGCGTGAAATCTTCCTTGTATTTCGCGTTGCGCATGTTCATGCGGCCTGTGTGCGAAAACGCCGTGCCCATGCGGGCCGTGCGCGTGGGCAACACACAGTCGAACATGTCAACGCCCTCGCGCACCGCGCGGACGAGCGTCGTGGGGTTGCCGACGCCCATCAGGTAACGCGGGCGATTGTCGGGCAACGCCTGGCACACATCGCCGAGCGTCTCGAACATCACGTCATGCGGCTCGCCCACCGAATAGCCGCCAATGCCATAGCCCTGGAAGCCCTTATGGCCCGCAGCACGGCTCGCGGCGTCAATTTCGATGAGGCGTTTCACGTTCTCAAGGCGCAGGTCGAGATGCATGCCGCCCTGCACGATGCCGAAAAGCGCCTGATCTTCGCGGGTATGCGCGGCGCAGCAACGCTCAGCCCACTCCCACGACAGTTTCGTGGACGCAGCCACGGCCTCTTTCGGCGACGGATAGCCAATACACTGATCGAGCTGCATCACAATGTCGGCACCGATGCGCTGCTGGATGTCCATGTTGCTCTCGGGCGTCCAACGGTGCTTGCTGCCGTCGTAATCGCGCGCGTGGAATGTGACGCCGTCGGGATCGGTCTTCATCATGTGGTCGAGGCTGAACAGCTGGAACCCGCCCGAATCGGTGAGCATGGGGCCGTCATAGTTCATGAACTTCTGCACGCCGCCAGCCTTTTCGATAATGTCGACGCCCGGGCGCATGTACAGGTGATACGTGTTCGCAAGCACGACCTGGCTGTTGAGCTCGCGCAGCTGCGGCGTGGTGACGCCCTTCACCGTTGCGTGCGTACCAACAGGCATGAACATGGGCGTGTGCACCGTGCCGTGAGCAGTCTCAAACGTGAGTGCGCGTGCGTTTCCGCAGGTCGCATCGATATTCACATCAAAAAGGGCCATGAGGTTCCTTTCTTTCGAGTATGGATACTTTTGCCTACGGCAAAAGTATTACGCCGACGCTGCGCTGAGTTCTGGTGAGCGCATTTCAGCTTCAACCTTCGGCTTGCGTACCGAAGTACGCGGCGCCTCGGTTTCAGCCGAGCTGCACTCACCAGAACCCTTGCTTGCTGACCCGACGAGAACGCTTCTCTTCTCTACGCCGCACAAACGGCCTAGAAGCACTACCTAATGAACATCGCATCCCCAAAACTGAGCAGGCGGTAGTCGCTTTCGATCGCATGCTTGTAGGCGGCCATGATGTTCTCGCGAGTCGAAAACGCGCTCACGAGCATCATGAGCGTGGAGCGCGGCACGTGAAAATTCGTGACCAGCGCGTCCACCACGCCGAATGTGTAGCCCGGCAGAATATAGAGACTCGTGGCCTCGCGGTTGCGGGCGCGCAGGCGACCCAACTCGCGGTCGTAGGCGCTCTCGAGGCTGCGCACGCTCGTCGTGCCCACGGCAATCACGCGGTTGCCGCGCGCGTGGGCGGCGTCGCACGCGTCGACGGTTTCCTGCGGAACCGTGTAGAACTCGGTGTGGATGGTGTGCTTCTCGGGGTCGTCCTCATCGACGATGCGGAAGGTGTCCAAGCCAACTTCAAGCTCCACGGTGTGCCATTCGACGCCCTTGGCACGCAGGCGCTCGATGAGCTCGGGCGTAAAATGCAGGCCCGCAGTGGGTGCTGCCGCCGAGCTTTCGTGGCGCGAGTACACCGTTTGGTAAAGCTCTTCGTCGCCCGCGTAGTGCTTGATGTAGGGCGGAAGCGGCGTGTGGCCCACGGCGTGCAGAGCCTCGTCGAGCGAGGGGCGCGTGGTGGTGAGGCGCGCGATACGCTCGCCGCGGCCCGAGTCGGCGCCCCAGTCGACGATTTCGGCGGAAAGGGCCACGTTGCCTTCGGCGTCGCAGAAGTCGACGATGGCACCGCTGCCCGGCTTCAAACGCTTGCCCGGACGAACGAGCACTTCCCAAATGGCCTGTTGGTTGCTGCCGAGCGCGCCATCGGGACCTTCGGTTGCCACATAGGCGTCGGCCGCGGTACCCATGCGCTGACGAAGCAGGAACACTTCGGCCTGCCCGCCCGTGCCGCGCTTGGCGCCCAAAAGGCGCGCAGGCATGACGCGCGTCTCGTTGGCCACGAGCACGTCGCCCGGCTCGAGATATTCAATAATGTCGCGGAAGATGCGGTCTTCCAGCTCGCCCGTTTCGCGATTCATCACGAGCATCTTGCACGCATCGCGCACCGCCGCAGGCTCCTGGGCGATGCAGCGCTCAGGAAGGTCATAATCGAAATCGTCAGTTTTCATAAGTTTCGCCGTTCTATCCGAACGGCGAAACGACTCGCCGCTGCGCGCGCCCCTGACGGCGCATTTCGGGTTCAACCTTCGGCTCGCGTACCGAAGTACGCTTCGCCTCGGCTTCGCCCGAACTGCACTCGCCAGAGTCGCGCTCGCTGTCGTTCGTGCGACTCGAGCCGCTTCGCCGTTTCCTCCTTTATCGCTTCAGGCGTTTCGCCCGCTAGCTTTGGGCTATTCCGCCTCGTTTCCTTTCTCGCAGCAAGCCGCATCGTCGTGATGTGCTTGCTTGTATGCCTTGAGCGCCGCGCGCTGGGCGGCGCGCTTGTTGGCGTATGCCTGCTTTTCGGCGCGCTTCTTCTGGCGGGCAGCTTCGGCGGCCGCACGCGCGGGGGCTTCGGCGGCTTCCTTGGCGGCCTTCGCAGCAGCGCGCTCGGCTTTGCGAGCCTCGCGTTCTTCCGCAGCTTCTATCTTGGAAAACACGCAACCGCAGTAGTTCTGGCGATACATACCCATGGCCTTGCTACGTCGCGTGGCCTCGGGATATTGCTCGCGATAATCGCGGAACACCGCCGCGAGTCCATGGGGCTCGCACGCACGCTCGAGCTCCTCGCGAATGGTTTCCGTATATTGATAGGGACTCACCGTGAGCGTAGTGGCCACGCCCTCGAAACCATTGGCCGCGGCATACGCGCACGCCTCTTCCAGGCGAAGGCGATAGCACGCGCGGCAGCGATCGGGGCGCTGGTCGGGGTCGGTGCCGAACACGCCGGCAGTGCGCGACCACGCCTGCGGGTCGTAGACGCCCTCGATTACTTTAAGCCCTTGCTCACGCGCAAAATCGAGCAGCACATCGCGGCGGTGCTCGTATTCCTCGGCCGGGTGAATGTTCGAATTCATGTAAGCGATCGCGATGTCATGGCCCTCTTCAAGCAAAAGCCGCAAAGGCTCGAGCGTGCACGGACAGCAACACGCGTGCAAAAGCAACTTCAAAGGCGGCACCTCCATCACGGCCAGTCAACGAATTCGAGCGCACCCGCGCCCCTTTACCAAAACTTGTTTATACTACCATTTTGCATTCGCCGCCGCATGCGCCACAGCGCGCGGAGCGGCCCATTTCAAAGAGATTCGAGGATTTTCCATGGCTCGCTCATACACCACCGTTTTTTTCGACCTCGACGGCACGCTTTTGCCCATGGACACCGACGTGTTCATGAAGCGCTACTTCAAGGCACTCGGCGCGTTCGCTGCGGAAAACGGGCTCGACTCCGACATGTGCCTGGGCGCGGTGATGGCGGGCGTGAAGGCCATGGCAAAATCGGACGGAAGCGCCACCAACCACGACGTGTTCTGGAAGGCGTTCACGAAGGCGACCGGCTTTGACGCCGAAGAGATGAAAACGCTGTTCTCGCGTTTCTACGAGGGACCATTTTCCCAGGTGGGAGAAGGCGTGCAGACAAACCCCGAGGCCGCGCGCGCCGTGGCAACGCTCAAAGGCAAAGGCTATCGCGTGGCGGTGACCACCATGCCCATGTTCCCGCTTGCGGCCGTGCATGAGCGCATTCGCTGGGCGGGCCTCGACCCCGACGATTTCGAGTTCGCCACCGATTACGAGACCTGCTGCGCCGTGAAGCCCATGCCCCGCTACTACGAAGATTGCCTGGCGCGCGCGGGCGTTGCGGCCGACGAGGTGCTCATGGTGGGCAACCATAACCGCGAAGACGGCCTGGCGACCAAGGTGGGCTGCGACATTTATTTCGTGACCGACCACCTGATTGAATCGGAAGAAGGCCTGAACGTTTCCGAATGCAAGCACGGAAGCATGGCCGAATTCGCCGATTGGTGCGAAGCGCTGCCGAGCTTGAAATAGCAGAAGGAAAACGAGCGCGACAGAAAGCAACTGCGCGCTTCGCATGTTATAATACAAGAGACGGCAGCGCCCGCCGTGACTAAAGCTTTTGGGACCTTAGCTACGGGTGATGCTAGTCGGTTTTAGAATGGCCAGGTACCTGCCTGGTCATTCTCGTTTCCGGGCATCATCTTTCTTTCTCTCTTCAATCCTGCGTTGGGTTCGGTCGCATAAGGCCAAAACGGTTGTCGCGATAGTGCAGCAAGCTGCCAGGTACATCACTATTTCCATGGTGGTAGCTCCTTGTCTCTCGAAGGGAGCATCACCCGCAGGAACGGCGGAGCACTGCCAATTAGTATTATACCAAACATATGTACGTTATTAGGGCATTGCAAGTTCCATATCGGAAGGCACCCGCCCGCCATCCTTTTTTCCGTCGGCCGATTCCGACGCAAAACCGACGCAAATTTTTACGTCGGTTTTACGTCGGTTTTTTCGTATAATTTCATGTAATAAAGACCGACGATTCGCGAGGGAGGAGTAGGCAACCATGAAAGAATGCAGAACCGTCGAGTGGAAAGAGTCCGTCTCGAATTCATTTCTTAAAACGGTAAGCGCCTTCGCCAATTACGGATCCGGCAGCATTGTTTTCGGCATCGCCGACGACGGTTCCGTCAAAGGCCTCGCCGACACAAGGGCGGCGTGCCTGGACATCGAAAACAAAATCAACGACTCCATCGACCCCACGCCGTTTTTCTCACTCACCGAAAACACGCGCAAGAAAACCGTCACCCTTGCTGTTGAAGAGGGGCCGAACAAGCCCTATCTCTATAGAGGGAAAGCTTACCGCAGGTCAGACACGGCAACCGTAGAAGTTGATAACGTCGAACTGCGCAGGCTCGTGCTCGCTGGCCAAAATATGCATTTCGAGGAACTGCCCTGCCACGAGCAAGATTTGACGTTTCGCGCGCTCGAAGAAAAGCTCGAGGCTGAGCACGTCGTGAGGGCGCTCAACGGAGACGTTCTGCGAACGTTCAATCTGTTCAATTTCGAGGCAGGCTTCAACAACGCCGCGCTCATCGTTTCCGACCAAAACACCTTCCCCGGAATCGATGTCGCAAGGTTCGGGGAAAATATCAACACCATTGCCGACCGCGCAACATTCGAAGGAATGTCGGCAATCGAACAAATCGATGGCGCCTGCACGATGTTCGAGCGATACTACAGCGTCGAAACGATCGAAGGCGCCCGTCGAACCACGCATTATTCGATTCCCTACGAGGCATTCCGCGAAGCCGTCGCGAATGCCGTTGCGCATCGCACGTGGGACGTTAACGCGAAAATCAGAATCGCGATGCACCCCAACCGCATCGAAATCTCCTCGCCTGGCGGCCTGCCCGCAGGCCTTGGGCGCGACGAATATCTAAGGGGCTTCATTTCGCAGCTGCGCAACCCTATTCTCGCCAACGTACTGTTCAGACTCAATATCATCGAAATGTTCGGCACAGGAATCGTGCGTATTCGCAGTTCATATGCCGAATACGAGCAGAATCCCGAATTCGACGTAAGCGAAAACGCCGTACGAGTCACGCTTCCCGCGACCGACGCGAGGCCCGCTTTGACCAGCGATGAGGAACTGGTATATCGATTCGTCAAAGAAGAAGGCCCGACGGCGAGCGGGCAAATTGTCGCGAACTTCAACTTCGGCAAAGACAAGGCCGTGAAACTTCTGCGATCGCTTGTCGAGAAGCGCTATGTAGAGAAAACGGGCACTGGCCGAGGAACGAGGTATCGCGCATAGAAGCACTCGCAACCCACAGGGAGAGCAAACGAAATCGGCGATTAAGAAACCGCCGAAGCGAACTTCCGTAGCAAAACCCTGTCGCAAACGAATGGCGGGCACCACATACGCGATGCCCGCCATCTGAAGGAAAGCCGTGCGGAGCTTAAAGGGAGGGAAGGGAGACTCCGCGGCTCAGATTATTTTTCATCCCAAGGCTTGTTCGCCGATGCCGAACGAGCGGCGATGCGGCCCCAAACCATGTTCTCGGCGTTGTTGCCGCCGGAAATGCCGTAGGTGTGGCTCGCCATGTTGCCGAAGCAGCCAGCCGCATACAAACGGCCAATGGGCTTATCGTCAAGGTCGAGCACCTGCGCGTTGACGTCCTTCTTCGGGCCGCCGAGCGTAGAGCAGCCGCCGGGATAGAGGGGGTACGCGTAATACGGCGGGGTCGAAACCGGCGCAAGCGTGGCTTCCGTACGCTGGAAATCGGGGTCGCTGCCAGCGGCGTAGTAGCCGTTGTACTTCTCAATAGTCGCCTTCACGGCCTCTGCATCGGGGGCCTCGTCGACCTCTGCCATTTTCTCGATAAGCTCGTCGATCGTGTCGGCCTTCAAAATCCAGCCCTTCTGGATTTCGGCCGAATTGTCCTCGCTCCAACCGGGATACTGGCCACACTCTGCAGGAATGTCGCTCAACGTCATTCCAATGGTGGTCGATCCGCCAGGCGTGTTCAGAGTGCCGCCCGCAGTAGCACCAAGCGGCCCCGCATCAATAACGTTCTGATCAAGAACGACCCAGGTCGGAATGCGCTCGAAGTCGCACAGTTTCTCGTCGTTGAACTTCTCGAACTCGTGCCAACCGACATGCGGGCTCAAGAACGTCGATTCGGCAATCCAGCGGTTACCCAGACGGTCGAGCATCACGAAGTTATTCGCCTGGGGCGTAAGGGTGAATGCGTATTTCCACTCGAAGTCTTTGAACCATGCGTTGTACGAGCCGATAATGTTATTCATGTGCCACAACTGCGCGCCGACGTCTTGCACCATCTTGATGCCGTCGCCCGTGTTGAAGGGCCAACCATAGAAACCATTCATCGGATAGCACTTGCAGTAGGTGTTTTTCAGCTCATCGTTGTGCTCAAAGCCGCCAATGGTCATGATGACGCCCTTGCGTGCCTTGATGGCGTATTGCGTACCGTCGTCGCCGATGTAGGTGTATGCGCCAACGATTTCCTTTGTTTCGGGGTTTTGAATCAAGGTTTCGTCGTGGCAGCTGAACTTAACCTCAATACCCAAGTCGGCACGAGCCTGGTCGAGCGTGTGCCAGCCCTCGTTGCCGCCCTTCGTCGCGTCGCCAAACGAGCACACGTGCATAGCCTCTGCACCATCAATCCACGGATACTCGCAGCTTGCCGTTCCACCGGAAGCGTTGGTGCCCTTCTTCTTCTCGGTCTTCACGCCCCAATGGTCGCAATAGTCCATATTGTTGTAGCACTCTTCAGCCCACGCGCGCGCAATTTCTTCAGGCGTATGGCCCTTGGTGAAGCCAGTAATGTACTTTACGGCCCCGTCCACGTCATCAACCCAGGTGTATTCGCCCATGTTGATGGAGCTGTTTCCGCCGCCGCGCGACGGCGCCTTCTCGAGCACGAGCACGTCGCTATTTCCCTCGTCTTTAGCGGTAACCGCAGCCCACAGGCCAGCGCCGCCGTATCCAATAACGAGCACGTCTGTTTCAAAATCCCATTTTGAAGGCATCCAGTCTGCCGAAGAGTCGGAAGACGCGCAGCCCCCCAAGCTGGTTGCAGCGGCTGCGCCGATAGCGGCAAGGCCAGCGCCCCTCAGGAAATTACGACGAGAAAGTCCCATTTCATTCCCTTCCATTTCGTTCCCCTTTCTAAAGCTTTCGCGCATGAAGCGCACTTGTTATCGCCCCGTGAAGACCCCTTTCGCGGGGCGAATTTCTAACTAGCCATGCTGGTGGCACGTATAGCACTCGAACACATCGGCGTGGTGACAGCTCGTGCAGTACGATTTCGCATCACCGTCAAGGTCGGTCTGCTCGGAATGCATGGTGTGGCAATTCGTGCAGGTAATAGCCTGATGAGTTTCGGTTGCCGGCAAATCGTGCGGATTTACCGTCTTGCCGTTCGAATCGGTGAGGGCTGTAACCGACGCCGTCTTTTGGGCAAGCTCACTTTGGTCGTGGCAACCAAGGCACACCTCGCTCGACACCTCGGTCTGCTTCAGGCGAGTCGGCTGGCGATCGTCTGAGCTCGTGCCGTTGTGAAGCTTGGCGAGCTTTTCGGTGTCGGAATGGCAATCGGCGCACGAAAGCGATGCGTGCTTCGATGCCGTGCATGCCGTATCGGCCTCAGACGAGACCTCGTTGGAATGGCATGTCGCACAATCGGTGCTCGGCGACCAGTCGGTCAGCGTGATGCTTTCCGTCGCAGCCGCGTCGGACTTGCTCGCGGTGCCGCTCGTCTGAGCAGGTTGGCAGCCATACAAGGCCAGCACCAAAATCGACATCGCGCCCATTACGGCACATGCCACGCGCACCTTCGTTTTGCGTTTGTTTCGAATCGAATTATCCATTTCTCCCCCTTTCGCTGGCTTCGTCGAATACGCCGAGAAACGTACGCCATAATCAGTCGGCGCAAATCACCCCAAGCAAATGAATTACGTTTGCCCAGTTCATGAATCATCTGTTACAGAGTATTTGTCACGCAAAGAAAACGCTTGGCCGAAAACCTGCTATCTTGTCATTGGGGAAACGCGATTCGAGTGTTCGCGCGCGAGAAAGAAATGCTCGCAAAGGGGAGCGCGAATAAACGCATGGGCAAGGCGCTTTCGAATCGTGCGTGGAGGAGGAATTCAAATGGGCAACGTATCGCCAAAGACGGCAAACAGCACAGCAATCAGAAGCGCCATCGCCTGCGCCCTGCAGGTCTCTTGGGTTCCGGTTATCTGCTACGTGCAACATGTCGAATGGTCTGGACTGCCCATCGAACGCATGCTCGCGCTTGCGTGCTACTTTGCCGCAGTTCCTTTCGCAGTGGCATGCGTCATGCATTTCATGCGAGAAACGCTTAAAAGTGACTCGGGCCATGTGCTCGACATCGGCGCAATCGCCACGTACGCATTCGGCATTGCCTTACTTCTGACAACCCCACAAGCAGAAAACAGCATCCCCATTGGCTGCATCGCATTTATCTCTGTTGGATGCTCGAGCGGCATAAGCATTCTTCAACTGGAGCGGTGCCTTATGTGCCTTGCACCAAAGCAAACCACGTTCGTGGCACTCATGACAGTTTTCATCGCCTGTGCCATTGTTTTTGTTTTGCCATTCTTCCCCATGCCGGTTGCCCTTGCAACATCCCTTTTCTTCGTTGCGGCGTCCTGCCTTACAAGGCCTCGCTTAGAACGCCCTCGAGTCGACCCCTCAACAATCGATTCAAAGCTCCTTCAGGAAAAAGTAGAGTCGTTCAACAAGCGAACGGCAGCAGCGATGCTCCTTTTAGGGGCAGCTTCGACCATACCTATTGCGCTGTTCATCTCGAGCGATGTGCCATTCATCAGCGATTCCACCCAAGTCGCAGCCATGATCAGCACCTGGTCGCCCCTCGCATTTATGCTTTTCGCAGGCATCGTCGTAATAGGTTGGCTGCCGAACCGCGAGCCCAACCCGTTCGGCTCGCTCTGGGCGCTTTTTGCAATTGCGCTGCTCAGTTTCTTTCCCATTTCCCCTGGCAGCGAATTCAACATGTGGCTCGTTCTGATTTTCAGCATGGTTTGGGTAGTGTCGCTCGCCGGAGTCACGCTGCTTGTGTCGTGCGAAATCAATCGGGAATATGCGAAATGCGGCCAATTCGCCCCTGGCGGAAACGTCACGTTCCTCTGCATTGGAGTGATTGCGGGACTCGGTACCGTGGCTTTCGTCAAGAGCTTCGTCCCCCAATTTGCCGGAATCGTTGGGCGGAGCAACGACGGCACCATGCTCATTTGCAGCATAAGCATGGCCTGCGTAATGCTGCTTTTCCTGGCAACCAACACGCTTATCACCAAGGACATGCTTCATGAAGTGGCGCTTTTCGGCCGAGGCAAACTCGCGTTTCATGTGCCGGAAGAAGCGATTCACGAAGAAAAGCAGGCGAAACCGTCGCCAGAGCCAGTGGTGGGCACGACCGCGCCTAACAACCAGAGCACCGGCCTCCAAACCGATGCCGGCGAGAGTCGTCACGACCATTCTTTCGTATCGAAATGCAAGAACATCGCCCTCGAATGCGGCCTAACCCCTCGAGAACTCGAGGTTCTCATCATTCTTGCGCAAGGCAACACCCTCGCGCGCGTTCAGGAAGAATTGGTAATATCGGAAGGAACGGCAATCACCCACCGGCGCAATATCTATCGGAAGCTCGACGTGCACAGCAAACAAGAGCTCATCGATTTCGTTGCGGCCTCGTAGCGACAACGGTCTTTTCGGCATTGGCATCGCCGCTATCCTCAACGACAATCTGTGCGCCTGGGCGGTCGAAGCGGACGATAGCGGCGTTGACGATCCGCCTGTACCCAAATAGCAAAAGAAATTCCCGCAGACTGGTGTCTCTTTTGCCCGAATGACACTCATTCTCAAGCGCAATACTCGCGCAACCATTAACTTGCGTGTCAAGCAGCAAAAGTAGAAGTATAATTCCCCAAAATGAAAGTTTTTTCGAATTTGGGGAATGGATTACTCTGATCGCGGAGGACGGGCATGAAACTCATAGAGCGCACAACATATCTTTCGGAGATGCTGGAGCTTGCCGACACGCCCGACATCAAGGTCATTACCGGCGTTCGCAGATCGGGCAAGTCCAAGCTCATGGAAGCCTTGGCACAAGAGATTGTCGAGCGGCAGCCAGATGCCAACATCATTCACATCAACTACAACCTGACCGACTTTGAGAGCATCATGGAGTATCGCTCCATGGAAGCATACGTCGAGGAGCGCTATGCACCCAACCGGCAAAACTACCTGTTCATCGACGAGGTGCAGATGTGCGCCTCCTTCGAAAAGGCCATAAACAGCCTGCATGCCCGGGAAAAGTACAGCATATTCATCACCGGGTCAAACGCATTCCTGCAAAGCAGCGATCTGGCAACGCTGTTCGTGGGCAGGACGTACGAGATTCCCGTCTACCCGTTCTCGTTCGCGGAGTACCTGGAATACTTCCCGTCTCGAAACATCTACGACAGCCTGACCGCATACATCTCGGATGGGGGGATGGCGGGCTCGTATCTATATAGAACCGAAGACCAAAAGCGCCGCTACATCAACTCCGAAGTCTTGAACGCGTTGGTGGTCCGCGACATCGTGAGCAAATACAAACTAAGAAACGAGCAGCTGCTCCATGCTCTCATAGACTATCTCATGGACAACGTGGGCAATCTGACCTCGATACGATCTATCGCCGACACGCTCGAGTCAAGCAGGATGAAAGCCGATCACAAGACGATCGGCAAGTACGTGGACGCGCTGTGCAAGGCCTTCGCCTTCTACCGCTTTCGTCGCTACGACGTCCGCGGGAAGAGGTATCTGAGGTCGGAAGACAAATACTACCTTGTCGACCAAAGCTTCCGTTTCGCGCGCCTTGGCACCAAGAATATGGATTACGGCCGCGTGCTGGAAAACATCGTGGCCATGGAACTTCTACGCCGCGGTTACGAGGTCTACGTCGGCGTTCTATACAAGAAAGAAATCGACTTCGTCGCAATCAAACAGGGCGAGAAGCTCTACATCCAGGTCGCGAACAATATTTCCGAGGAAAAGACGTTCGAGCGCGAAGTGTCTCCCCTGTTGGCGATAAAAGATGCTTTCCCTAAGATGCTGATTGCACGCACCTATCAACCCGAATACCAGCACGAGGGAATAAGAATCGTGGACGCAGCTGAGTGGTTAAGCAATCCAATTCCCCAAAAAGAATAATTCTTCAGTTTTGGGGAATGAGAGCGTGCTTCGGCAGCTTCGAGAAGCCTCACGGCAAGATCCTGCGCAACCATTCGATTTCGTTGCGGGATCGTAGCGACAGTGAGATAGAGGGCGGCTGGCGCAATACGCCGAAGACGATTACCATCCGCGGTATATGCCATAATGCCGGCGCGCACATGGACGAAGTTCACACGGCGATGGTGTTCGACCGCGTCGCGGTTAAGCCCGACGAGCTCGGCGGATCGGAAACCACCGGCTCCCTGTTCTGGATGGGTTCCAACCCCTGGCTGAAGGTCAACCTGAACGGCGAACGCTTCACCAACGAGGCGGCGCCGTACGACTACATTCTGAATTCGGCTTTGACCCAGCCCGGCCACACCGTGGTAGACATTTGGGACTCCGACTACGAGAAGTACCTCGAGCAATTCGACGTCCATGGCTGCGCGCGCGTTTTCCCCTTCGACAACGGCGCACCGACCAATATGACGCTCGAAGCTGCTAAGGGCATCAACGAAGGCCTGATCCAGAATGGCTATATCGTGGTGGCCGATACCATTGAGGAGCTTGCGGAAGGCCTTGGCTTGCCTGCCGAAACGCCGAAGAAGACCGTCGAGCGCCAGAATGAGAATTACGACGCGGGCGTCGACCCCGATTTCGGAAAAGACGCGCATCGCTTGTCGGCAATTCGCACGGCGCCGTTCTATGGCGTTCGCACTTCGGGCTACATGCTGTGCACGCTCGACGGCATTACGATTAACGGAAACTTCCAGGCTGTCGACGACAATGGCAAGGCGATTGAAGGCCTGTACGTCACGGGCGTCGACTCGGGTTCGTACTATGCCCACACGTATCCGAATATGTCGACCGGCAACTGCTGCGGCCGCTCCGTCACCTTCGGCCGCATGATCGGAAAGGCCCTCGCCGCGAAATAAGGCGAAGTGGAAAACAGCGGAAGGCGACTGGCGGTTATTAACCCCCCATGATAGCCGCCATCAAGGAAGCCCGTGTTTTGAGCGAGCGCTTTTGATGATTTTCGCCGACAAGCCCGCATCGCACTTTCCTCGATGTGGACGAACCTAGAGCGCCCCGGTTGGTTGACCAGCCGGGGCGCTTTCGCACGCTTGCTTAGGGAGAGGCAGCAACGTTCAACACCAATGGCAGCAGCAATAAAGCGAGTAGCTTCTTACGAACCACCACAACTCGCAAGTTCTTGCGCATGGCGTTGAGAGGCGCACCTCGGATTACAACATCACGCTTTCCTGCAGCGGGGCGAACCTCGGCTCGCCCGTTTCGAGCGATTCAACGAGCCTGTCGTACACGTCATCGACGTGGCCGTACCAAACGGGCTCATACCCGAAGCGCTTCGCGAATTCGGAGGCCTTTTCTTCAACCTCTTCCCACGTATGTAGCTCGGCCATCAGCTAAACACCCCTCGATTGTCTCTCCGAATATTATCTTGCTTCAGGCAGGTATTTCCGCAGCATTTGGCTTGATTGCCGCCAGATCGGCACTGTCTCAAAAATCCGAAAGACAGCTTGCCCACACCATCGGGTTGCGTTCACGCCACCCGCGGACTATCGCCTTAAGCGGCTTTCCTGCTTTCTTATCGATAATCGTTTCATAAAGGTTTTTCGGCTGACACCCTTTATCCATGCCTTCGGTTACCAAGTCGGCCCCTCTGCATAGAATGCTCCCTTACCTGGCCAAATATCGCATAGGTAAAAGATATGCGATATTTGGCCACAATGGCTCAATGAAAAAGCCCGATTCGCGGAAACCCTCTTTGAAGCGAAGGACGGCAAGCAAAACCCTGTTCGTAAATCCGACACTACAAGACTCACTAAGACCTTATTGCATAACAGCTCATCATTTCCGAAAAAGCACAGTCCGCAATTCAATACGAGGGGCACCGCATCGAAAGAAAACCGCCATTGGAGCTATTCGTCGACCTCAATAAGGCCGAGAAGCTCTTTCGATGAATGGACATTCAGCTTTGCGTAGATGTGCTTAACATGCGTTCGCACGGTCGAAACGCTCAAGTTCATATCAGTTGCAATATCGGCGGGACGCTTCTTCCTCCAAAGCAGCAACAGTATCTCCTCTTCTCTCGACGTCAGTCCATTGGCCTTCGCCACCTCCCTGCATCTGATACCAAGCCGGCTTTTTTCCAGCGCCAACTCATAATCTTTAGAAACAGGCTTCATCAGCACAACGCCCCAATCGGAATCAAGGCCTTTCGACGAAAACACGATGAGCATCGCTGCAGCGAATGCCACCACCGGAATCGCGCATGCGACAATTACCGTCACCGAAGGTTCGCCGCCAATCATCCCCTGAAGCGAATCGCCAGCATACGAGCCAGCATGGGCAAAAATAAGACGAGTTGCTATCTCGGTCGAAAACAGCCAAGCTGCCGACACTGCATACCTGAACGAAAGGTTCGCAAAAATCACCGACGTCAACATGAGGTAGAGCGTATAAGCGAGCGATCCGAACACGCCAGAAACGAACAAAGCATCATTCGATATCCTGCCAAAGGGAATGAGCGCGACGAGCATGAACAAGAGCGACAGCGTCCACAACGACGAAAAATTAAAATCCTCCCCTTTCCGAGAGATGATAAAGGCGACAAGTGCAGCAGCCACAAGCACACCGGGGTTTCCGTTCACGCCAAGATCGTCACCAACGAAAGACATGAGCATCGCGAATGCAAAGGCGCACAGCGCGATAACAACCATAGGCTTCGAGGGGAAAGAAAACCTCCCGATTGGGCTTGACGGCAAATCCTCTGGGCTCAATTTACGATATGCCATACGAAGCGTCACAAGCGTAAGAACAGCCACGACGAGCATGCATGGAAGCAGTCGATCGGGAGGCAGGGGCGAAAGAATCCATATTAGAACGTATCGAAGCACGGCACCCGCCACGTACGTCGCAACCATTCTGACAGGAGGCAGGCAACCAAACAATTCGCCCCACAGCGCATAGGATGTCGCCGAGCCAACACCGGCGAACAGTGCCGCAGCCCAAACGAAAGGAGCCGTCGTCACAATGCCAACAAACACAGCAAAATTCAACAAGATGCTCGCGCAAAACGCACCCGCCGACGCAATGAACCAAGCGCGCCTTCGCTTAAGCGGAAGTAATCCATCGGGAAAGAAGAATGCAGCAAGCGCAATCAAAACCGCCACTACAATCGTCGAGGCGTCGTAGTACAAGAAAGCCTCCGGCCCATGCCCGGCAGAAAAGTCAACCGGCGGCTTGATATACATTATCTCGGAAAAGACCCACCCGAATCCCCACCCCGCAAAACACCAAGGAATTCGTGGCATTTTGCTAAATAGCTTGTCGGAAAGAGTTTCGGCTTGAGTCATTAGCCCCTCCAGGTCCATAAAGCATTTTAGGCACATACCCAGGGCTCCATCTGGCATTTCATCAACTAAAAAGCCATTTTGGGTATGAATCTCGAAAAGATACCCAATGGATGCGACACCTTGGGGATGCGTTCCCCTTTCATGAATTCTACGATTTTACAAGCCTTTCGAAAAGCAGCCGAAAGGCGAAAGGGCATTCCGATTCAGGAGGGGAATCATGGAAGTCACACGACGCAATTTCGTCAAAGCAGCATTCGGTGCGAGTGCGGCAATCGCCAGTGGGGCAGCATTGGCTAGCTGCACTTCGGGAACACCGGCGCAAACCAAAGAAACCGAGGCGGCAGCGAGTACTGGGGTATGGGACCCGATTGTCGCAAACACCATTGACGAAAAGGACTGCAAGTCAAGCTACGATTGCGACATTTGCGTAGTCGGCGCTGGCTGCGCTGGGGCAGCAGCGGCCATGTATGCTGCCCTCAGCGGCGCAAGCGTCGTTATTATGCAAGACGATTCCGAGATAATTTGCACAGCAAGCTCGGGGAGCCACGCGGGTGTATGGAACTGCAAGGCAGGAACCGACCTCGGTATCAATTGGAACATTCCTGCAGACCTTCAGGACTTCGCCGACCAGGCGACAGGCAATTTCAACTTCAAACTCGTGAGCAAAGTCATCAGCAAATCGGGTGATGTTATCGACTGGATCAACGATCAGCTCAACGTGCCCGACGAAGACCTATTCGTGAATGTAGTCGACGGCAACCATGCTGGATATACATGGATTGGCGAAGACGGTCTCTGGGGTGTCGTTAAAGGCATGGGGCAAATCGCGATTGACAAAGGCGCGACGCTTCTCTCCGGCACGCGAGCTGTTCAGCTGGTTGGTGACAAGAACGAAGTGTCCGGAATCATCGGCGAAAACTCAGATGGATATGTAAAGGTCAATGTCTCAAAAGGCGTCATCCTCTGCACTGGAGATGTGGCCGACAACGAAGACATTCTCAACGAATACCTCCCTATAGCCAACGATTTGAACACCGAACGCCCAAATAGGGTCGGACAGGGCGATGGCACAAAGATGGGCCTGCAGATTGGCGCACAGCTCGAAAGCGGCCCCACAAATGTTCAGATCCACCTTGTCGCTGCCGCACAGGACGTAACCGACGGCAACGCTTCCACCGCGAGTTATGCAGGCGTACCGTGGCTCAACGTCAATGTGAACGGCGAGCGCTACATGAACGAGAACATTAGCTATGTCAATCTCGGCATGTCGGTCGCGCTGCAGCCAGAACATAAGACGTATCAAATCTTCGATAGCAGGTGGGAAGAGCATGTGCTCGATTACCCCAAAGCATTCTTCCCCACAGGCGAATATGGACCCATTGACGACGCCGTTAAGGCCGGCGTAAACACTTGGTCGGCGGACACAATTGAAGAGCTCGCCGCGAAGGCAGGCCTTCCGAAAGACGCACTGACAAAGACCGTCGATCGTTACAATGAGCTGGTCGAAAAGGGCATCGACGAAGATTACGGCGTCGACCCAGAACTGCTCAAATGGAACGCCATCAAGGAGCCTCCGTTCTACGCCGTAGCCTACTGGCCGAACGTATACACCATAGGCGTAGGCCTTGTCTGCAACGAGGATAACCAGGTGATTAACACTGATGACGAACCTATCAAGGGCCTTTATGCAGCAGGAAACGCAGGCGGTTCGTTCTTCGGATACTATTATCCAGTCTCCGGCTTCTCTGCCGCAGGCGTAAGCCACGCGCTCGTCGGCGGCCCGCTCGCGGCCGCAGCCGCATTGGGCAAGACGCTTGATGACAAGCTACCCACCGTGTAACAACCGCTAAGGCATACAGAGGGCCCGCTGAAGCGATTCGATGGGCCCTCTGCCTTCGGCATCAAAGCACCTTGCGCTTTTTGCCGTTGGCCGCTAAGGAACATGGCGGCCATGCTCGCCTATCGCAGCTGTAAAAGGCCCTCAAGCTTCCATGATGAACATTGCCGCATTGCCGACGATGCCACCAAGCCTCAGATCACTCGCGCATCCGCTGCCGCGCTTCAACCAAATCAAGCAATTCCTGCTTAGAATGCACGTTGCATTTCGCATAAATATGTTTGATATGAGTTTCAATCGTACTTTTCGAAATCACCAGCACATCTCTCATGTAAGGCACCGATCGGCCTTTCGCCAAGAACCCGAACACCTCAGCCTCGCGCGGAGAAAGCTTATATTCCCTCGCCAAGTCAGCCGTCACGTCATCCATCGATAACTGCCCCATCGCAAGCGCACGCTCTCTCTCCTCGTCTTCCATCGAAGACGCAGCCGTCTTTGCACGCGCGTTTTCCCCAATACCGCTCTCAATCGCAGCATCGGAATCGACCTCGCCAAGCCTCTTCTGCAAATTAATGAAGAGTGGAAGCATCACGACGCAGGCGCAAATCAGCAGCAAACACGGACCCGTTACATCTACCACAGCGTCGACAAGGCGCGCGCCGAAAAAGCTACCGACGAGAAAGCCCAGCTGTACAACAGCACGAAATATGCCAAACGTTTCGCTCGGAAGGCACAGCCCTCGGGCGGTAATGCGCGAGAAAATCGCATAGAACAACACTTCGACATAGAATGCTGCCGAGCAAGCAAGCACGAGCGCCGCCGTATTGAAAACCATCCCGCCGAGAACTCGAGCCGCAAGAGCAAACACAATGAGCGGAATCGCCCACTGATAGAGAAACGAGAAATCCATCTTACTAGTATGCGCAATTGCCACGACAGCAAGCATGCACGCAATTGAGGCTCCTGCAATATAGGCAAGGATAATCTCATCAGGCGCAAAATACGACGCACCTGGATAAATACTTACGCTCACAAATCCCGTTGCGATGCTACAAACCATCGAACAAGCCGCCAGACTTATAAGCAGCAAAAATACCTGAGAAAACGGCTTTATCGGTTGAGCAAACGTAAATTCGCTCGCCTCTGATTTCTTGCAGAGAAGCAACATGAGTGACGCGGCAACGGGAAGACACGATGTAATTACGCCCGAGAGAAGACCCGGCAGAAAATGCACCGCCAATGCGCATCCCACAAACACGACAAGCGACGCCGGTATTGACCTCTCTGCATTCTCGGGGTGCGTTTGACAGAAGAGCTCGCCCCACGCCACCCAAAGAGCCGAAGATGCAATGCCGCCGATTACGCTCAACACCACAAGAGCGCAAGGCACCTGCACGGCAAGACGCAAAGAGAGTGTGCAGGCGGCCATAACGAAGCCCGCTGCCGAAACGGTACGCTCCGAAAGTGGCGTTCGCTTATTCGGACGAAACGCCATGCTGAAAAGCGCGATGGCCGACGCGAGCAGCGATGCCCACAAGCTCAGAATCGCCGACCTCGTTTCACCGACGTTGAAAATGCCGTTCGCAAACCACGTGCAGTACACCCAAGCAAGCAGCGCGCCCAGCCCAAGATAGCGAAAATGCAGCCGCCCAAAAAACGAGTCAAGTCTGTCGATTAGTTTCCCAATCATAATTCCCTCCCAGCAGAAATGCTACGTGCGACGCCCAATCGTGTCAAATCCCCTGAAACACGGGATGCCTCTGAGCTGGCAAAACAACAATCACGTCTTAGCACGATGGCAACAAAGGCCAGAAGTTGCAACAATCAAGTCAAGCCAGAGGGCTGCAAGAGGCAAGGAGGGGCAACCGCGATTCACGAACGAAATGATCGCGGCGGCAAATAAACTCCTGTAGAGGGAAAGGGGACACTATGTCTATCGACACATCTATGGATCGCCGCGGATTTATCGCTGGATCGCTGGCTGCAGGCGCCGCAGCGGCATTCGGCCTAGCAGGATGCGCAGCACCGACCTCGTCAGATAAAAAAGATGCCTCCGGCGAGGAGAAGACGCCGCAATCCAACAACGCCGACTGGCTTGGAGAAGCGCCAACCATCAACGAGAGTGATATTGTCGAAACGATTGACACCGAGGTGCTAGTCGTAGGCGCAGGTTGCTCCGGCCTAGTCGCCGCAAACTTTTCCGCCGCCGAGGGCGCAAAAACGCTGCTCATTGAAAAATACGACATGGGCACGGGCCTGCGCGGTTCAGGAATCGGCGCAGTGGGATCACGCAAGCAGAAAGAGGCTGGCGTCGATATTGACCCGCTTGAGATTTGCAACGACCTGGTCCATTACTCGCTAAACAACTCCAACATGGATCTGCATCGCCTCTGGGCCGATCATTCTGGAGAAGCCGTCGATTGGTACTGCGATTTAGTCGATGGCGTAGACCTGTGCCGCATCGACCTGGAATGGAATATGCCAACCGAGAAAACGCGTTACAAGTGCTGGCCAACCGGCCATGGCGCCATGCTCGACAACGGTAAAACCGGCAAAGACGACGCCAGCGCCGAAGGCGTAACTTATAAGGTGATCGAGGGGAACTTTAAATCCATGCCCAACGCCGAGCTGCGCTACAACACAGCCCTCGAATGCCTTATCAAAGAAGACGGAAAAGTCGTCGGCGCGTACGCTACCAATGCCGATGGCAAATACATTCGCATCAATGCCTCGAAGGGCGTTATTGTCGCAACCGGCGGCTATGCGAACAACCCCGAAATGCTAGCCGCCCTACAACCCGAATTGATGAAAAGCTTGATTGGCGTCGTTCCCTTCCCCAACTTCAATGCCCAGGGCCAAGGCATCAAAGCGTGCCTGTGGGCAGGAGCCGTAAAAGATGCCCAACCTACAGCCATGATTTTTGATCGCGGCATCATGCGCCCCGATCAGCGTCCTGGCGATCCTTTTGCGATGGATTTCGGGTACTTCCATATGGCCACCCAACCGTTTCTGAAAGTTGACATGGACGGCAAACGCATCACAAACGAATCGTCGCCATACGATTTTCTTATCCATGCATTATCGAACCGCACCGAACGCTCATGGATTGACGTTTGGGATTCGAACTGGCCAGAGGATATCGATCGTTTTCACACCGTTGGTTGCTCAACGCTGATTAAGCGTGAAGGAACCAACCAGATGGACCCCGAGGGCATCGAAGGCACCGCAGCAATCATCGACTCGCTCGTCGAATCGGGCCAAATTGTCAAAGCGGATACGCTGGGGGAAATTGCAGAAGCATTCGGCCTGGACAAGGAGACGTTTGAGGCAACCGTTGAACAATATAACGGCTTCTACGACGCTCAGAAAGACGCACAATACGGCAAAGAAGCGTTCCGCCTGTCGTCGCTACGCAAGCCGCCGTTTTACGCATGCAAACTCGCGGGCATGCTGCTGTGCACGCTCGATGGCATCAGGATCAACACTAATTTCCAGGCGCTCGACGCCGACGCCAATCCAATCGAGGGCCTTTATGTCATCGGAAACGATTCGGGCGACTATTACAATGGTACTTACCCAAACCTCGCCGCGGGCCTCAACGCCGGTCGTTGCGTAACGTTCGGCATGCTGTGCGGCAAGCATGTCGCTAATCTGTAGGAAAACCAGGATACGAAACCAAAGGGCATTCGCAGCTATTGCGCGAATGCCCTTTCTGATTGACGAGAATCTCCGTCACTCGCCCCATCGCGATTCATCACACAACAAGAATGCCGCAATTCACAATGAGCGCATCAGTACCGCCAAATAACCATACTGCGCATCTTTCCCTGGCTATACGAAAACTGCAATACCGAACGATTCACGCAATTACGCTTTCGAAATAGCACCGCCGCCTTCGTGGCTGCGTTTTGCCCTACGAATCCAATGATTCGGGGTCACCAAGACGGTAACCACCATGCCATACCGTTTGCAGATACTTAGGTTTTGATGGATTGTCCTCTATCTTGCTTCGTATTTTTCGAACGAAAACAGCAATGCTCGTCGAGCTTGGAGCGTAGTCATCCCCCCAAACATGCTCAATCACGCTTTGCGAGGTGAACACCTCTCCCGGACGACTCGCGAGCAAGGCGAGTATGCGAAATTCCTTCGGGGTAAGATTGGCATTCTTTCCCTTGACCAACGCTTCCCCCTTGTCAAGCAATACCTCAACATCCCCGCCACATGCCCGAAGAACCCCAGAAAGCCTCTCACCCTCCACCTTTGAGGCACTCGCCCTTCTTAGCGCAGCGCCTATGCGCATAAGCAGTTCATCGGCATTGAAGGGTTTCGATACGTAGTCGTCGCATCCAGCCGAAAACCCCATGCTCTTGTCGACAATATCGCTTTTGGCAGACAGCATGATGATACCGACGCGATCATCTCGCATCCGCAGCTCTTTACATATCTCGAAGCCATTGATGCCGGGCATCATTACGTCGAGAATCACAACATCTGGCTTCTCTTCTTCATAGAGAGCTATAGCTTCCGCGCCATCAAGCGCAGAGCAGCACTCATACCCTGCACCGCTTACCGATCTTTCGACAACGGCGCATATATCCCGTTCGTCATCGACAACCATAACTTTCATTCTTCTTCACCCTCCCCAAAACCTGGAGCCGGAACACTCACCGTAAAAACGCTGCCCTTCCCCAATTCGCTTTCGACCTCAACCGACCCCCCAAGAAGATCGAGCGTTTTTTTCACCAAGGACAAGCCTAGTCCACTACCGCCATATTTTCTCGTTATCGAAGCATCGACCTGGGTAAACCTATCAAAAATAGAAACAATATCTTCTGAAGAAATACCGATACCAGTATCGGAAACCTCAAACAGAATTTTCTCACTGCCGAATTCGTAATGCGTCAAAACGCGCACCATGCCGCCCTCGTCCGTGAATTTAACGGCGTTACTTGTTAGATTTAAGAGAATTCTTTCAAGTTGATACCAATCCCCGGCGAAAATTGGAATCTCACCTTGAATCTCAAAATCAAATCGAAGCTTTTTCTTTATTGCAAGAGATTTGGTAAGTGACTCGATCTCATCCATCAGATCAACAATGTCGATGGGCTCGCGAGAAACCTGAACATCGCCAGCTTCGATTCGAGCTAAATCGAGCACGTTGTTAATCATCTCGAGGAGCAATTGACTATGAGATTTTATTTTTCCTATACACTCGTCAGCCTCTTCATCAACTTTGCCGCTCCTCGTTCTTTCATAAACATCCACATACGCGATTATCGCAGTAAGGGGCGTCCGGAGTTCGTGACTCAGCATCGAAACAATGCTAGTGCGATACTCATTTTCATCTTTGAGCTTCGCGTTGGTCTCGACGAGCATCGCATTTGCGCGCGCAAGCTGCTTGCGCTGATGCTCAATCTGTCTATTCGATTCTTTGTATTGCTCCGTCCGCTGTGCCACCTTTTCCTCAAGGGCGTTGTAAAGAGCGTCGAGCTCCGCTGACATATTACTAACGCCCTGGGCAAATTCAGCGAGTTCCTTTGTTTTGCCAATATAGATAGGCTGAGCCGATAAATTTCCTTTGCCGATTTCATCAAGAGAATCCGCCAAACTCTCGATAGGAAGTATGACGTTACGACGGAAAAATACAGCGCTCGTCACAAGGGCGAGGCAGAGGAATAGAGCCAGAAGCATTCCCGTTCGAATGATGTTCGCGTTCGCCGCCGCGCGATAACCACCTGTGGGCATGGTAATGCTCACGGCGCCAGCCAAATCTCCTTCATTCATGCCCTCCTTCACAAATCCCGTTACATCTACCTCGCCAATCGGTCCCCCATGGCAATCCATGCAGTTTTCCGTTAGATATATCGCACCAACATAGCGAAATACTTCTTCACCCGAATCGTCTTTCGTAATGCAATAGGTCTCATTCGAATCCGACCCTTCAGGACCAAATGAGCGGAGAGAAGCAAGCTCAAATTCATCGGGATTGTCATGTGCGCTACGCGGGTTTTCTCTTACATATCTCAGCTGATATTCGTATCCGGTATCCCTCGAAAAGATTTCACCGACCGATTTCCCAACTAACGAACAATAAATTCCCTTGAAGTTATAGACACCGTCTCTATCGCGATTGATGTTGTTCTGCTCATAGTCTATGAACTGCCAGGTTGCATTTACGGATGTATCAAGAACGCGCGCCTCGGCAAGCATCCGCTCTTCAGCGTACTTTCCTTGCTCGTAAAACGACCAGACGATAAATGCGGCAAACGCAACAAAGCCAACGCAAACGACAACGACCGCATAACGCGACACAAGCGTCGACTTCTGCATAATTTTTTCGCGCCATGCACGCCCCATTGCATTCAACCCCCAGAACAAGCCACAAGCCCTTCGCATTAAATTGTGGCTTATAGGACAAAAAGTGTGTCTGGAGGCTTTATTCAGTCGACGGAATACGGG